>OGDY01000002.1_pt1 | contig 239626 bp, 224 predicted proteins | sample 1570341 | NCBI WGS metagenome assembly OGDY01 (sample SAMEA2581972, study PRJEB24529) | metagenome | biome: Human gut stool | place: China | collected 2011 | reverse complement strand
CTCATTCACTTGCAATTTAATATTTAATTTTGTCTAAACTTTGGGGTTCACTTCAGAGGGGCGGCTGTTTTTTCATAAAACGCTTTGATATCACCCTCCCGAATGAAGCATTGCACCGCTTGCGTTTTGAAAAAATATTTTTCCCGAAATTCAAAAAATGTGTTGACATACCATGCGGACGGTGCTACAATAAAGCCGACGGTTAGCTATAGCTAACCAACATAGTTATAAGTGGTTATTATAATCCGATATTTATTATAATTCAAGGAAGCGTGCAGACAGCTTACGGGTTGTCTGTTAAATAAAAATTTACAGTTAGCATAAGCTAACAGGATGTGAGGGATTTATGGCTATTGTTGAATTTAAAAATGTCAGCCGTGTTTATCAAAGCGGCGATCATCAGCAGAAAGCATTGGACAACGTCAGCATGAAGCTCGACGAAGGTAAATTTGTTGTTGTACTCGGTCCGAGCGGCGCAGGAAAAAGCACATTGCTCAATCTTTTGGGCGGTCTCGACAGCCCGACAGAAGGTAAAATTTTTGTTGAGGGCAAAGATATCTCCACCCTTTCGGATAATGAGCTTGCCGAATACAGAGCGGAAAAGGTCGGCTTTGTATTCCAGTTTTACAACCTTGTCCCTACGTTGACTGTTCACGAAAATGTTGCACTCGTCAAGGAGATTGCACCAAATTCGCTTTCGGCAACAAAGATGATTGAAGAAGTCGGTCTTTCCGACCATTTGAAGAATTTTCCGTCTGAGCTTTCCGGCGGTGAACAGCAAAGGGTTTCCATTGCCCGTGCTCTTGCGAAGAATCCGAAAATTCTTCTTTGTGACGAACCGACGGGTGCGCTCGACTCGGAAACGGGTGTTATGGTACTCAAGTTGCTTCTTAAAATGGCTCGTGACTACGGTAAAACAATTGTAATAGTTACCCACAACCAAAACATTGCTAAAATGGCCGATGTGGTTGTTCGGGTTAAAAACGGAAAAATCGTTTCGCAGGAGGAACAAAAAAATCCCGCCTCTGCCGACAGTATCGACTGGTAAAGGGGTGACGATATGTTATTCAAAAAACTATGGAGAACGATGGGTCTTTACCGTGCACAATTCATCTCGATGATTATTATGATTGCTATAGGCACGGGAATCTTTGTCGGCTTCAATATGGAATGGTACAGCATTGAGGGTAATACTTCGTCTTTCTTTGAGAAAACAGGCTATGCCGATTTCAGGATAATCTCCGAAAAAGGCTATTCCGCCGCCGACCTGAAGAAAATATCCGATATTGACGGAGTTGACAATGCAGGACGCTATGTCAGCATTGCCGCCGACGTTAAGGAGAGAAAAGATGACGCCGTTGCGCTCACGGTAACAACGAACGAAAAGGTTTCGGGAGTGCTTATAACGGACGGCGAAAAATATGATGCAAAAAGCACAGACGGCATATGGCTTTCCGACAAATATGCCGAGGCAAACAACCTCAAGATCGGTGACAGCATAACTCTTGCTTACAAAGGCATTGAGATGAAAGGCGTTATAAAAGGTCTTGTCAAAGCAGGCGAACAGCTTATATGCGTTCGTGATTCGAGCCAGCTTATGCCCGATTACAACACGTTCGGCTTTGCCTATATCTCACCTGTTATGTACGAAAAAACAATCGGCAGAGACTATTATCCGCAGATAAACGTTGTTTCATCAATGTCTAAAAAAGACTTTACGGAAAAAGCGGACGACGCTCTCGGCAATACTGCCATGATTCTCGCCAAGGACGAGTCCGCTTCATATTCCAATGCTCACGGTGAGGTTGAAGAAGGACAGACAATGGGTTCGATTTTACCGACATTGTTCCTGCTTATTGCCGTTCTGACAATGGTTACGACGATGCACCGCCTGACCGTAAAAGAGAAAACGCAGATCGGCACACTCAAGGCGCTCGGCTTCAAGAACAGGCGCATTCTCAGGCACTACACTTCATATGCGTTTATGATAGGAATTATCGGTTCGGCAATCGGAGTGGGTCTCGGATTTTTTATCGCATGGTATATTATGAACCCCGACGGAATGATGGGTACATACTTTGATATGCCCGAATGGAAGCTCTATATTCCGAGCTTCTGCTACTACATTCTTACGGCAATAATTGTTGTTCTTACCCTTATCGGATTTCTCTCGGTCAGAAAGATGCTCAAAGGCACTGCGGCGGATGCGCTCAGGCCGTATTCGCCGAAGAAAATGAAGCCGATGATTATCGAAAGAACAAAGCTTTTCCATAAGCTTTCATTCGGCACACGGTGGAATCTGCGTGACATTGTTCGTCATAAATCCCGTTCGGCAATGAGCCTTCTCGGAATTGTCGGCTGCACACTGCTCATTATGGCATCGTTCGGCATGAGAGATACAATGAATTCTTTCCTTGATACCTACTATGACGGCGCAATGAAATATTCGTCAAGAATCTATTTTGCAGAAAATGCAACGAACGAGCAGAAAAACAGGCTCGCCGAAAAATACGATGCCGACCTCAGCGCATCTGTCAGCGTTCAGGCGGAGGAGAAAACCGTTTCGGTCGATGTTTATAAAATCGAACATGAGCTTGTTGCTTTCCCCGGCGACAATATGGACTATGTAAAGCTTCCCGACGACGGCGCATTGATCTGTGAAAGGCTTGCAGATCAATTCGACGTTAAAGAGGGCGATGAGCTTACGTTCAGTCCGTTTGGCACGGACAATGAATATACCGTAAAGATAAGCAAAATAATGAGAAGTGTTTCTGAAAGCATTGCGATAAGCTCCGATTATGCAAAGGAAATCAAGCTTCCTTTCGCTTTTGATTCTGCTTACACAAAGACGCAGAAATCCGATATTTCCGCAGATACTTGTATAAAGAGTATCCAGTCAAAGCAAATGATAATGGATTCGTTTGAAACTTTCATTGATATATTTAACACAATGATCATTATTCTCGTTCTCGGTGCGCTTGTTCTCGGCATCGTTGTTCTTTACAACCTCGGCGTTATGAGCTATACGGAGCGTTACCGTGAGATGGCAACGCTCAAGGTTGTCGGATTTAAAGACAAAAAAATCGGTCAGCTTCTTATAGGTCAAAACCTCTGGCTCTCCGTTTTCGGCGTAATTCTCGGTATACCTGCCGGAATCGGTGCGCTCGATTATCTGCTGAAAGCGCTTGCCGGTGAATATGAAATGAAAATGCAGGTCAGCGTATTATCTGTTGCAATCAGCATTGCGCTAACGGTCGGCATGTCGCTTCTGGTCAGTCTTATGGTTTCACGAAAAAACAAAAAAATCGACATGGTCGAGGCTCTTAAAGGTGCGGAATGAGCGAAGTCAAAGAAATTTTGCTCTCCGTTGCAATAATCGGCATAGCTTTTGCTTGCACAACCAAGGTAAAAGCGCTGCTATATAACATAGCAAACAGAAAGGATGATACGAATGTTGAAGATCACAATGGAAATTGACGGCATGATGTGCGGAATGTGTGAAAACCATATAAATGATGCTATACGCCGTGAATTCAAGGTCAAGAAAGTTACTTCCTCCCACACAAAGAGGCAAACGGTCATCTTAACGGAAAAGCCGCTCGATGAAGATAAGCTTCGCAAGGTGATTGATGAAACCGGCTACAAGGTCATGTCAATTGAAACAGCCGAAGAAGAGAAAGGGGGAGGACTGTTCGGTTTTTTCAAGAAATAAGCTTTTATATCAAAAACCGCTGTGGATTTGCTCAGGGTTAATAAGGAAGTATTTTAGAAAGTATGGTGTAATCTCAGAAATGAGGTTACACCTTTTTCTTTATGCCGATTTTTCATCGGATTTGTTTTGCTCTTGAATTTTGTTCATTGTTTCAATAAGCTTTTGTTCGCTCGGAATATCAAACGGGCCGACAGCGGTAAAATAAATGTCCACTTTAACATTGTTATGCGAATGCTTTTTCTCGTTGTTATGAATTTCTATTCGCTCAATAAGTTTGTTGACAACGGTCGGTGTAAGCTGTTTCATTTCAGTAAATTCCATAAGTCCTTGATACAGCATTTTCATATCAACCGGTTGTTTTTGCATTTTCGGCAAAGGCTGTTGTATGTTCGTCTGCCCGTTTCGAGATTTATGAAGAAATCCCATTCTTGTTTTGCTCGTTTTGATAATTTCGCCATAATAAAAACTCCTTTCACTCATTGCACAAAAGACATTGATTTGGACACCCAAAATTGCCGATTTAACAGAAAAATTTTAGAAAAAATATTTTTACCACTCTACTTGTTTGAACCGGGAGAGAAAAAAGTCAGGGTATTTTGGCGAAAAATTTGCAAAAAAATAAAGCCCCTCGTTTCTTGAAAGTTCAAAAAACGAAGGACCGGGTCCGTAAAAATATTTAATTATAATTGCAATGCACAAACTTAGCGAGCAAACCGTTTGTATATCCACATCATACAAACGGTAAATTTAGGGACACCCTAAGACCCATTAAATATCTTGACATCGAGCAGTAAAAATGATATCATTAAATCAAGATTTAATGATATCATATAGGAGGTGCTGTTTTGATTAAGGAAAGTAAATCCAATCGAACTCGACAAGTTCAATTCCGTATGGACCCTGACAAAGTAAAACGTTTACTTGCAGCCATTGCCTATGATGACAATATGCATAGTATGGCAGATTTGTTTAACAAAGCGGCTGATGAATACTTAAAGGATCAGGAAGAAAATGGAGGAAAAGGCAATGGCTAAAAAAGAAGTGAAAACCGATTTATGGGTTTATGACCTGTTAAAGCAGGCTGACATACAATTAGACGCACAGGGCAGTAATATAAAAGAAATAGATGAAGCGTTAAAAACCGCTTCAAAGAAAGGAACGGGAAATGTCGGCTTTCCCGAATATGTAGGTGTCGTTAAAGACTATCTTTTAGTTATAGAGGATAAAGCGTCTTTAAGTAAACATATTAAATTGGACAATAAGAATTGCATTAGTATTGAAGTTAATGCTGTGCGTGATTATGCAGTAAACGGAGCGTTATTCTATGCAAAGCACCTTGCAAGAAATACCACCTATAAAAAAGTCCTTGCGTTTGGTGTATCAGGCAATGAAAAAAAGCATATAATTTCGCCATTATATGTAGATGAAACGGAATTTTATAGAGAACTTCCCGAAGTACAGTCTTTTATATCATTTAATGAGGATAATATTGATGAATACTATACACGAGAAGTTCTGAAAGAAGATACTGATACTGAAAAGGAAACTGCTGAAATTCTGAAAGATGCTGCGGTATTGCACGAAGATTTAAGAAATTACGGTAATCTTCTTGATACCGAAAAGCCGTTAATTGTATCGGGGATTATGCTTGCACTTCGTGAAGCAGAATTTAAGAATTTTTCTATTAGCGATTTGACGGGCGATAATATAAAAACTGACGGGCAGAAAATATATGATGCGATAGACGCTAATTTGAAAAGAGCAAATGTGTCTCCGGCTGTAAAAAAAGATAAAATTTTAGGACAATTTGCTTTTATTAAAGATACAGTAAAATTAAATGAAATTGATGAGAAACTGAATAAAACACCGCTGAAGCATTTCGCAGAATTTTTATATAGTAAAATATATCGTTCTATTCGATTCTCCAAATCCGCAGAAGATTATATTGGTCGATTTTATGGTGAATTTATGAGTTATTCTGGTGGAGACGGACAGACTCTTGGAATTATTCTTACACCGAAACATATAACGCAGTTGTTTTGTGATTTACTCGACTTAAAGCCTAATGATGTCGTGTTTGACCCTTGCTGCGGAACGGCTGGTTTTTTAATTGCGGCTATGCATAATATGTTAAAAAAAGCTGATAATGATGTTCAGAAAAAGAGCATCAGACAAAATCAGTTACACGGAATTGAATTGCGTCCGAATATGTTTACAATTGCTACAACAAATATGATTTTACGTGGCGATGGAAAAAGTAATTTAATAAATGATGATTTTTTGAAGCAAGACCCTAATAAATTACAGTTGAAGCAAGCAACTGTTGGAATGATGAACCCGCCATATTCACAAGGTTCAAAACAAAATTCTGACTTATATGAAATTGCTTTTACAGAGCATTTGCTAAATTCGTTATCGGTGGGTGCAAGATGTGCGGTTATCATTCCACAATCGACAATGACGGGTAAATCAAAAGAAGAAGCATCTATCAAAGAGAATGTTCTGAAAAACCATACCTTAGAGGGAGTCATTACCTTGAACAAGGACACTTTTTATGGAGTGGGAACAATGCCTTGTATTGCCCTGTTTACAGCAGGAGAACCACATCCATCTGATAAAGTGTGTAAGTTTATAAACTTTGAAGATGATGGTTATAAGGTTGCTCCACATATCGGACTGTTAGAAACTGAATCAGCAAAGGATAAGAAACAGCACTTGCTTGATGTATGGTTTGACCGAATTGGTAGTGAAACGAAATTCTGTGTTAAAACAACTGTTGAAGCAAATGATGAATGGTTGCACAGCTTTTACTATTTCAATGATGAAATTCCAACAGAAGCGGATTTTGATAAAACGATTGGGGATTATCTAAGTTTTGAGTTCTCAATGATTATGAAAGGAAAACAATATCTCTTTGAGGAGGTGGACACAGATGATGACATTGACAGATAGAGAGTGGAAAGCGTTTTATATTTCTGATGAGAAAGATAACGGTATATTCAAATTGAGAGCTTCGTTGTCGGGAATAGATAAAAACAAATTGGTTGCTTGTAAAGAACCTGATATTCCATATATTACACGTTCTGATTTCAATAATGGCGTTGCAATGTTTGTCGGTAAGGAACAAAAAGAAAAATTCAAAATTGATGATGGTAATGTCATAACCATTGGATTAGATACGCAAACAGTTTTTTATCAACCACATCCATTTTATACAGGGCAGAACATTCAGGTGCTGTATAACGAATATCTGAATAAGTATGTGGCAAAATTTATAATTCCATTGCTTAAAATGCAGGTTTCTAAACTTTCTTGGGGTGGAAACGGTGCAACATTAGGCCGATTGAAGCGTATGCAACTGCTGTTGCCAATTTCAGATGATGGACAACCTGACTATGCCTTTATGGAAGAATTTATAAAAGAGCGTGAAGCGGCAAAACGCAAGCAATATCTTGACTACTGCCAAGAACAGCTTAAAATTTTCGGGGGGGGGGTACAGCCTAATACATCTTGCTGATAAGCAGTGGAAATCGTTTTTTATTGTTGATGTTTTTGATACAATCCAAAGGGGTAAGAGATTGAAAACAGCAGACCATTTAGTGGGAGAAGTTCCATATGTATCTTCTTCTGCATTAAATAATGGGGTTGATAATTTTGTGTCAAATGATAAAGGTGTTAGGAAATTTTCTGATTGCTTGAGTTTAGCCAATAGTGGTAGTGTTGGTTCAAGTTTCTATGAACCGTTTGAATTTGTTGCAAGCGACCATATTACTCATCTGAAAAGTAAAGCATTTAACAAATACCATTATCTTTTTCTTGCTACAATGACAGGAAGATTGTCGCAAAAATATAATTTTAATCGTGAGATTAATGATAAAAGAATTTCACGAGAAATAATCCTTTTACCAATCACCGACAAGGGCGAACCAGACTATGAATATATGGAGAAGTATAGCAAAAATTTATTATGTGAAAAAATCCAGAGATATATCAAGTATGTTGAATGCTAAACATTGTTACGGAAAACAATACAGAATTCAGTGCATTTTATTACTTGAAACTTGCAATTTTTGCATATTAAAAAATGCGGGTCTTAGGGTGTCCCTAACGAGGTATTTGATAGCGTGACTATCCAAATATACTGCTTGCTAAGTTTCTACATAAAACTTCATAACAAAAGTTTAAAGGCACAGATTTCAGAAAATATTCCGTCGGCTGTGCTTTGTTCTCACTTAAATATTATTTGATTATTTATGATTTCAGTTGCTCGGTTGCGTATGCTATTCATCTTTTGTGCCCACAACATTGCATTTTCTAATTTGAGTTTTTCGGTTACATTTTCTTTTTCGGCAAGTGATTTTACCGTATTGCCAAACATAAATCTTGCCCTTTTGTCAATATCGGCAAGATATGAATTGAGCTTACCTGCCGTCAAAAGATTGTAGTAAATCACTTTGTGATGTTGTTTCAAGTATCGCTTGTGCCTCATTCCCCATACACCGATTGAGTATTGCGCCTCATCTTGTAGAGCGAGATTTGGCAACAAATAGTTGCCTTGAATTTTATAAGTACCGCTGTTATTTTCAAAAATTGTTTCCATTTTTGAACCTCCTTGATTTTAGTAAGTTCATTATACGGAAAACAAAATCATATTACGAATGTGTAAAATTAAGATACAGAAAAAGGCTTTGACAATTTACTACCAAAGCCTTGATTTCCGCCATTGCAACGCCATAGATGTATTTGATTTGTTATACTGCCTTATCCACCTGTGACATTTTACACGGCGGCTTTTCTTTAAACCTTAAGAATTAATTAATTTTTCGGAAAAATCATTGTGTTTTCTTCTCTTTTATCTTATAATTTACGCAGAATAGGAGAGGAGTAATCCGAAAGATGATAAATATTATTGCCTGCGACGATGATGCGGACATTGTTCGCGCTTTAAAAATATATCTTTCCTCTGAGGGCTATAACGTTTTTGAAGCACATAACGGCAAAGACGTTTTGCGTTTACTTGCCGAAAATGATGTTCAGCTTGTGCTCATGGACGTTATGATGCCGCAGATGGACGGCATTGAAACCACAGCCGAGATAAGAAAAAAATATAATGTTCCCGTCATTCTCATAACTGCCAAAAGCGAGGACTATGACAAAATTCTCGGTCTCAACGTCGGCGCCGACGATTATATAACCAAGCCGTTTAATCCTGTCGAGGTCGTTGCAAGGTCAAAATCACAACTTCGGCGGTATCTTGAACTCGGCAAGGCTCCGGCCGGTCAGTCGCTTCGCAACGGCGGAATTTTTATTGACGATATTTCCAAAAAGGTTGTCGTTGACGGTGAAGAGGTCAACTTCACACCGACGGAATACTCCATTCTCAAGCTTTTTATGGAAAATCTTGACTGCGTTTTATCGCCCAAGGAGATTTATGAAAAAGTATGGCATGACGGCGTTTTCGGAAGCGAAAGCACAGTTATTGTACATATCCGTCACATAAGAGAAAAGATAGAAATCGACCCTGCCGACCCTCATTATATTGTCGCTGTCTGGGGCCATGGCTATAAGATGCAAGGAAGGGGTCACTGATGAAAATAAAGCTCAAAACCCTTGCGGACAAAATAACGGCGGTAGCGCTCTACCTTATTTGTATGACAATAGTTATTTCCCTGTTTCTTGAAGTCAGCTATATGGCCGATTACGGCTTCTATGATAAATTTCAGCTCACCGAAAGCACAACTACCCGACTGATGAAGGAAAAGGTTAACAAGGAATACTCCAATATTGAGGAATACGTTCTTTTGTCTTTTAAGAATCAAATTAAAAAGCTGCAAAGCAGCGATTCGGATTACGAGCTCTACCGTTCGCTTTGCGAGAAATACAACAAACGTGATAACACAAATCTCATTATTTCCGCAAGAACCAACAACGGTATGTATAAGCTCAACAATTTGCAAAAGGGAGAACTGAACGAAGGTGAGCTGCTCTCGGACGTTGTAGGTAACAGTCCCGACAAAAAAATTCAGACATGCTTTGAAACGAGCCGCACCACAAGTTTTTTTGACGAGAATTCGGCTACTATCAGACCTGTCACAATTCATATTTACATAAGATCGGACCTTTCCGCCGACGATACATTCAGGCTTACATCAATCATTATTCGCACGGCAAACAATCTTAAATACTTCATTATCATTGCGATGTTCATCGCACTTATTACAGGTATGGCAACTATCGCAGTGCTGATGGTTAACGTTAACTACACCCCGGGACATATGAGATTTATCGACAGAATTCCGTTTGATCTGTTCTCAATTTTGACAGTCGCTATGAACGGCTTCGTCATCTCGATGATCGTGCTTATGTCCGCTGACAAAACCCGTGAGGATGACATAGTTCTTTGGAATGCCTCATGCGCAATTCTTGCCTTTGTCGTTTTCTGCATAATGCTTATTTACTTCCTTTCGCTGGCAGTCAGAATAAAGGCAGGCCATGTTTTCCAAAATACCCTTATTTATAAAATAATCGAACGCATCGGAAAAAGTAATTCGGACGGTGAAAAATCCGGCTATTTCAAAATGCCCTTTGTCGGAAAGCTGATAATAACCGTCGGCTTCGTTCTGGCTCTCGACCTTGGGCTGATTATCTTCAATTATTTCCGCTTCAAGTCAAAAGGTCTTGCCTACAATTTCCCTGTTTTTGCGTTAATTCAGGTTACAATGGCTCTCGTTGTGGGAACTCTCCTCTTTTTCATTGCAATAAACTTCAACCGTTTAAGAGAGAGCGGGAACAGACTTGCAAACGGCGACTATGGCGAAGATCTTGATTCAAGAGTCATGTTCGGCGATTTCAAGGCAATAAACGACAGCTTCATTACCCTCAAAGATGACGTTATAAACGCTCTTGAGGAGAAAAACAAGAACGAAAAAATGCGAAGCGAGCTTATCGCAAACATTTCTCACGACATTAAAACGCCGCTGACCTCGATAATTAACTATACCGATATCATTCGCTCAGGCAAATGCAGCGAAGCCGAGCTGAATGAATACTACGAGATAATCAACAAGCAATCAAAGCGGCTTACAAATCTTTTGCAGAATCTTATTGACGTTTCGCAGATTACAACCGGTTCGGTCAAGATAACTCTTGACAGTCTTAACCTCGGTATTTTCATTTCGCAGGTGCTCGACGGTGTAGGTTCCAAACTCGAAGAAAAAAACCTTACTCTGGATGAGCGTCTTCCTCGGGAGGATATCTACATAACCGCCGACGGGCAAAAGCTTTGGCGCATATTTGAAAATCTTCTGAGCAACGTCTCAAAATATGCGATGCCGAACACAAGAGTATATCTGAATGTTAAAGAGATTGAGGACAACAGAGTAAAAATCGAACTGAAAAACATTTCGGAGAAAAAAATCGAAGCAACGCCGGAGGAGCTTTTGGAGCGTTTCACCCGTGACGATACCGCCAGAAATACCGAGGGCAACGGCCTCGGACTTTCAATTATCAAGAGTCTGACCGAGCTTCAGGGAGGATCTTTCGAGATTGCCGTTGACGGCGACCTGTTCAAGGCTATTCTTATCTTTGAAAAAGCGAAAAACGACGCTGAATAATTTTTTACCGGCAGGTCATTGCGATTTGCCGGTGCTTTTTATTGACAGCCTCAGATTAAAAGATTATTATATATTTAATAAAACTTTTCGGAGGTCAGTTATGGCAAAGGGCTTACCTAATTCACATAAACACATCAGAAACGGTCAATCTTCTCTCCGCTTCGGCGAGGACGGAAAATTCCGTATACTTCATCTGACTGATATTCACGAGGTCGATCCCGAAATGGATGACGACGAAAACCGATTGATTCCGATAAACAAATCCGCCGAAACGGTTAACGTTATCCGCCGCTGTATGGAGCTTGCAAAGCCCGACCTTGTTGTTTTCGGCGGCGACAATATCAGCGGCTATTGGCAGGAATTTACATACGACTATATGCGTAAAACGATAAAGAAAATCGTTGCGCCGATTGCGGAAAAGAATATTCCGCTTGCAATCGTATTCGGCAATCACGATGCCGAAGCCGAGCCGACCTGCCCCTGTCTTGCAAAAGAAAATCAAATCAGCGTTTACTGCGAATACGATAATTTCAGAGGAACGATGAATGACGAGGACGTTTACGGCTGCGGCAATTACAATCTGCCGATTTTTTCCTCCGACGGCAAGCGTGTTGCATGGAATGTTTGGTGCATTGATTCGAACGACTATGTTCGTGACGAAAACTACAACGTGATAAAGGACGAGGGCTACGGCTTTGTGCATGACGATCAAATCGCATGGTACGAGAAAAAAGCCGCCGAGCTCAAAGCGGAAAACGGTGGAAAAGCCGTTCCTTCTCTGCTTTTCCAGCATATCCCTGTTTTGCAGGAATACAACAAACTGACCGAGGTCAGCGAGGGCACTCCGGGCGCTGTCGAACGAAACGGCAAGTTTTACATTGCCGAAGAAGGAGCTATTCTTGACGGCTCTCTCGGCGAGGGTCCATGCCCTCCCGATAAAATAGGATCCCAATTTGAGAGCTGGAAAAAAACGGGTGATATCGTCGCCGCATTCTTCGGCCATGACCATAAAAACACATTTACGATGGACGTTGACGGAATCAAGCTTGTTCAGACTCACGGTGCAGGCTACCACACCTACGGCGGCGATCGAGGCGGCAGGCTGATAGTTATTGATGAGAACAAGCCCGACACCTACGAAAGCGAGTTGCTTTTCGTTGACCGCATAACCGCCGGCGAGATATAAAAAGATAATAAAAATGACCCGAGAAGCATTCAACGTTTCTCGGGTCTGATTTTATTTTCGGGTAGGCTTCACATTGATATTCGGGTCGATGTCGCCCTCGATTTTTCCGTTCTGTTCCTCAAATTGCTTGATGTTTTCACGAATAAGAACAAGAATATGACTGTTCACCGAACGTCCTTCGTAGTCAGCGACATAGCCTATCTTGCGGAGCATTTCCTCCTCAATTCTTATCGAAACACTCTTAACTGCCATAAAATTCACCTCATAATAACTATATTGTGTGTTTATTTTATAGTTTTTATGTGTTATAATGTCGATATTGAATATACTGTATATCTATTATTTGAGGTGAATATATGAAAATTGCAGTTATAGGATCCCGAAGTTTAGTTGTAAACAATTTAGAGAAATATCTTCCAAAAGATGTGGATGAAATTGTCTCAGGCGGCGCAATAGGTATAGACAGATGTGCAAAAGAATATGCGATACGGAACAATATTACTTTAAGAGAATTTTTGCCCGAATATAATAAATTTGGGCGAAGTGCACCATTAAAAAGAAACATTGAAATTATAGAATATTCGGACTCAGTCTTAGCTTTTTTTGACGGACATTCTCATGGAACGTTATTTGTCATTAAGAAATGCAAAGAAATAAAAAAACCAATTAAAATTTTTATAAAAAAATAAACCTGAGAAAAAACTCAGGTTTACAAAATTTCTTTAAGTGCTTAAACATCAATGACTGTGTATCTGTGCTTTGAATACGGCAGGAGCTTTTCAAGTATATCCTTGGTTTTCAGTTTCATGTAGCCCGTCGTTGTGCCGTCGGAGCAGCCGTACCATTCGTCCTCGCATACGACCTTGTCAAAAACGACCTGAACATCCTCCGCCTCATGGCGAAGAACGCCGAAAATTGTTGTTGCGCCGACCTTTGTTCCGATTATCTCATCGAGCTTTTCCGCCGATGCGAACGAAACACGGGAAATTCCGAGAGCCGAGCTGAAGTCTTTTGTCACAAACGGCTTGTCACCAGCAGTTACAAAAAGATAAAAATTTGTTTTCTGACGGTTGCTGAGAAAAAGAGTCTTGACGGTTTTCATATCAAGCGCCTTATCAATTTCTATACAATCCTCCATGGTCACGGCTTCGTCATTTTCAACTCTGCTGAACGGGATATTGTTTTCGTCAAGAAATTTATATGTCATTTCCTGCAAGGGCGTTTTATATTCTTCGGGCAGGTCTGTCATCGGTTTGCTTACATGTATCATTTGAAATCACCTTTTCTTTTATTCTGTCGATTATTATATCACAATTATATTTTTTTGCAAAGAAAAATCCGCCGGTTCGAAAAAATTTCCGAAAAGGCGGATCGCTTTTTAATTTCAGTTCTGACGATCGTCGAAAGCATAAGCGTTAAACTGTGGGTTGACATTCTCAACGTTGTTCATAATTTCCGTTCTTCTGAGGTTCTCATAGAACTGAGAATGTGCAGCAGCCATATAAGCATTTACCCAGAGTGTACCGACTCCGCAGCAGCATGCGCCGACAAAAAGCCAACCGATAAAGCTGAGGTCAAGCACAAAAAGCTCCCACTTGTGTCCCTGCATCATTCTCTGACTTTCATCAATACATTGCTTCCAATCATAGTCGGGATGATCAACCTTGATATACACCGCCATTGAATAGCTGTATGACTTAATGATACCCGGAATGATAAAAAGCAGGCTCCACAAAACGGTAAAAATCATCGTCATAAGTCCGATAAGGAACGTGTTCGAAAAATCGTCTTTGAAGCCGTTAAAAATATCACCGATATCCATTTTTTCGCCCGTGCGAGTCTGCTTGAGAAACATTGATGCAACACCGTATGCAATCGGTCCCATAACCAAAAGTGATGCAACCTGACCGGCTACGGGAATTGCGTTAACAAAATATGAAATAGCCGTCTGAATCGTAATCACGCCAACGGCGATAAGCCACGTATTGCCGAAAATCTGATTCCCGAGCTGTGCTTTTGCCATTGCCTTCATCTGTTGTCTTGTCATAGTTTTCTTTCCTCCTTTTACGACATATTCCTGTCGCTTACCCCTATTATAGCATAAATTTTTTACTAATCAATATCTACGAAAAAATTTACATATTATTCATTTTGTACGGCAAAATCAGTCTTTGCTTTCGCCGTCCTCTTTCTTCCTGTAAGCAATGTACTCATAGGTCGAATTCTTTTCGGCGCGGTCTTTCATTGCGTTATAGCACTGATCTCTCAGAACCTTTTTTCTCTCAGCCATCGGCAGGCTTTCATCGGGATAAAACGGCCCGTCTATAAATGTTACCGTTTTCGGGAAGCTGCCGATTTTTCTCTTCTGATAGCAGGTTGTCATCGCAAAAACAGGTGTGCCCGTATGAGCAGGGTAGCTGAAGGATGCGTCCGTAAACGGTCTTATTCCTGTATAGTACGGCCACATATGTGCCTCCGGATAGATTGTAATAAGGTTTCTTTGGCGTATGCGTGTTTTAACGCATCTGACCATTTCCTTTTTCTGCTTAATCGTCGAGCCGAGCGGAATTGCGCCGAGCATTTCAACAATATTGTTAAGTCCCGGAACCGACATTGTATCGGGGCCGACAACGATATATCCCCTGCGGAAATGTCTCAGCAAATTCGGCAGGAAAGCATCAAGAATAAAATTTGTGTGATTAGCGTAAACATATGCGCCGGAAATGCCCACCTTTAAAATAGCCTTTTTATTCTTAAAACGGTGAAGCGGCACAATTTTAGTATAAAGCCACGCAAGCGGCTGACCTATGATTCTGTAAAGAATGAATGAGAAAAGACGCCACAACGGACCTCTGTGAATATAACGGTAGTTTTCACGCAGAGGTTTAATTTCAATGCCCATTTTTGCAAAATCGTCGGTCAATTCGTTCTCATAATATATTGTTTTTCGGGGTATATTCTTTTTATTTTCTTTCATAAATTGAATTCCCTTCTCAAATAATTTAAAAGGTACGATATAATAATCTATTTTAATTATATCATACCTTTATTTTGTGTCAATAATTCACATTTTTACGATTTGCTTACCTTGTCCAAAATTTTCTGTCCAGAGAGCGATATTGAATCGCTTCGGCAATGTGCGACGCTTCGATTATCGCTGAATTGTCAAGGTCCGCAACCGTCCTTGCGACCCTTAGAATTTTATCGTACGCTCTGGCGGAAAGTCCGAGTCTGTCAAAGGCAACCTGAAGCATCTTCATTGCCGCATCGCTTGCCTTGCAGAATTCACGGGTCATTGCAGCGTTCATTTGTGCATTGCAGTTTGCCGAGGTTCCGCTCAGGCGGTTTTGTTGAATTTTTCTTGCCGCTTCAACTCTCTTTTTAATCTCCGAGGACGGCTCTCCCCGGTGCTCGTCGGCTAGCTTTTCAAAATCGACCGGCGGCACCTCGATATGTATATCAATTCGGTCAAGCAACGGACCGCTTATCTTTGAAAGATACTTTGCCGCCGCACCGTCGCGGCAGGTACATTCTCTTGTCGGGTGTCCGTAATAGCCGCATGGGCAGGGGTTCATTGCACAAACGAGCATAATCGAGCAAGGATATGTTGAGGTTCCCGACGCTCTTGAAATTGTAATTTTTCCGTCTTCAAGCGGCTGCCGCATCATCTCCATTGCCTGACGTGAAAATTCGGGCAACTCGTCAAGAAACAGAACACCGTTGTGAGCAAGCGAGATTTCGCCCGGTTTCGGAATTGCACCGCCGCCGGCAAGTCCGATTGACGAAACGGTATGGTGCGGAGCACGGAAAGGTCGCTGAGTTATAAGGCTCGAATTGTTCTTTAGCGCACCTGATATCGAATAAATCTTTGTTGTCTCAAGGCTTTCCTCAAAGGTCATCGACGGCAGAATCGACGGGATTCTCTTGGCAAGCATACTTTTGCCCGAGCCCGGGCTGCCTATCATCAACGTGTTATGACCGCCTGCCGCCGCAACCTCCAAAGCACGCTTAGCTTCAAACTGGCCTTTAACGTCGGCAAAATCCGGCATATAATCTATAATCTCCGTTCCGTCCGATTTTATCGGCTTGGCAGGCTCAATCGGCTTTGAGCCTCTCAAGTGATTGAGCACGGCAAAAACATCGTCAACCGGATATATTTCAACGCCTTCAACCACCGACGCTTCATTGGCATTTTCGGAGGGAACAAAAATTTTACTGACTCCGCTCTGACATGCCCCGATAACCATCGGCAGCACACCGTTGACCCTGCGAACCTTACCGTCAAGCGAAAGCTCGCCGAGGAAGATATATCCGTCCGTGTCGGCTCTCAGTTGTTCCGACGCCATAAGCAAAGCAACAAACATTGCAAGGTCATAGAGAGGGCCCTCCTTTCGGCGGTCGGCAGGGGCAAGATTAACGGTAATTCGGCTGACTGGAAAGTCAAAGCCGCTGTTCTTTATCGCGGAATGAACACGGTTTCTGGACTCGCTGACAGCGGAATCGGGCAGGCCTACCACATCAAAACGAGGCAAGCCCGAGGATATATCAGCCTCAACGCTGACAGGGAAAACCTCCATGCCGAAAATGCCCATACTGTTGACCTTTGCAAACATTCTTTCATCCTCTTTCGTTAGATTTTTTCGAGTGCGGCTTGTGATTTTATCCCCACCACCGCAAGCGGTCCCCCTCCCCTTACAATAAGGGGAGGCTGATAGTCGAGTAATCTTCCGTTTTTTCTTTACTCATCCGTCATTTTAAAAAGCTCATTCGGCGTGCAGTTAAAAATCTGACAGAGTGCGTCGATATTTTCATACTGAATCGACTTGGTTTCGTTGTTGATCATGCGGCTGAAATTCTGATAGCTCATGCCGAGCTGCTTATAGAGCCAGTATTTTGTTTTGCCGTTCTTTTCAAGTAAATTCAAAACATCTAACTTTATCATAAGATATCTCTCCGTAATATACTTTCTTGTGAGATAATATTATACTTTTACTGCTTGAATATAGACTAATACATTAGATAATTGCCCTCATCTAACATTTTAATAGCTTAAACAAAAAATTACAACCGAATTTATGTAACTTTTTCCTGTATTTCTCTTTATTTTTCTTTAAACATCAGTTATAATAAACTAAATATAGATAAAAGGAGTATATTATTATGCTTAAAAACATACCTTCGATACTTTCACCCGAGCTTCTTAAAATCCTCATGGAGATGGGTCACGGCGACTACATCGTAATCGGCGACGGCAATTTCCCGGCAGCCACAAATGCTCAGCGTCTTGTTCGCCTTGACGGTCACGGCGTCCCCGAAATTCTCGACGCCATTCTTAAGCTCATGCCGCTTGACACATATGTTGACGCTCCCGTTTCCCTCATGGATAACGGCGATCCCGACAACCGTCCCGAGATCTGGGCTACATACAAAGAAATCGTTGAGAAAAACGAGGGTGACAAAAACATCGGTCTTATCGAGCGTTTTGACTTCTACGATAAGGCAAAGAACGCTTTTGCAATCGTTGCAACGGGCGAGACTGCAATTTATGCTAATATTATTCTCCAAAAGGGTGTTGTAATAAATGACTAAAAGAGTTTTAGCCTTTGACTTCGGCGCCTCAAGCGGCAGAGCAATAATCGGCTGTTTCGACGGCGATAAAATCACACTTGAAGAAGTACACCGTTTCTCAAACGACCCTGTAAGTGTCGGCGGTACGGTGTACTGGGATGTTCTGCGCCTTTTTTATGAGATCAAGCAGGGAATTATCAAAGCAAAAATCGCAGGCGGCTTTGATTCAATCGGAATCGACACATGGGGCGTTGATTTCGGACTTATCGACTCCGAGGGCAAGCTGATGGAAAATCCCGTTCACTACCGTGACGTAAGAACCGTCGGACTGGTTGACGAGGCATTCAAGACTATGCCGAAAGAAAAGCTTTACGGCATTACGGGAATTCAGTTCATGGAGCTGAATACCCTTTTTCAGCTTATTTCACTTAAAAAATACAGACCGTGGATGCTTGAGCGTGCAGACAAAATGCTCTTTATGCCCGACCTTTTCGGATATATGCTCACGGGCAAAATGTGTGCCGAATACTCGATAGCCTCCACGTCACAGCTCATTGACCTTGATAAAAAAACATGGTCAAGGGAAATCCTTGACGCTTTCGGAATTAAAGAATCTGTCTTTGCTCCGCTCGTTCAGCCGGGCACGGTTCTCGGCGAGCTTTCAAAGGAAGTTTGCGAGGAATGCGGCGTTGATCCTGTTCCCGTTATTTCCGTCTGCGGTCACGACACTCAGTCGGCTATCACCTCCGTTCCGTGCGAGGACGGCGATTTTGCTTTCCTTTCGAGCGGCACATGGTCGCTCTTCGGCACAGAGCTTGACAAGCCGATAGTCAATGAGACTTCAATGAACATAAATATCACGAACGAGGGCGGTTTTGACGGTTCGACGGGCTTCCTCAAGAACATAATCGGACTTTGGCTCATCCAGGAGAGCCGCCGCCAATGGAAGCGGGAGGGCAAGGAATATTCCTATGCCGATCTTGAAAAGCTTGCGCTTGCCGCAGAGCCGTTCAAGTGCTTCATTGACCCGGACGCTCCCGAGTTTGTTCCTCACGGAAACATTCCCGAGCGTGTGCGTGAATTCTGCCGCAAAACGGGTCAGTACGTTCCCGAAACGGTCGGCGAGATCATGCGCTGTATCTACGAAAGTCTTGCAATGAAATACAGGCTGACATTTGAAAAGCTTCGCGAATGTACGGAGCGTGACTACCCCGTTATTCACGTTATCGGCGGCGGCACAAAGGACGGCTTGCTTTGTCAGATGACGGCAAACTCCTGTGACCGCACGGTTAAAGCAGGTCCGATCGAAGCCACCGTTATGGGCAACGTTGCCGTTCAGCTCATGTCCGACGGTTCTGTTAAAAATATCGGACAGGCAAGAAAAATCGTTGCCGACTCCTCCGAGCTTAAAACCTTTGAGCCGAAGGACACGGACAAGTGGGCAGGGGCTTATGAGGATTTTCTCAAGGTAGTTTAACAGAACTGCAGGTACGGGACTATAAGGGTGATTGAATATGACTGAAAGAGATAAAAAATCAATTGTTTCCGCGCTTAAAGTTCTTGCCATATCGGTCTTTTGTGTTGCTTGCATCGGAATATATTTGTTGTTTTGTTTTCTGTTGGCAGCCGATTCGTTAAACTACGGCGAGTACGGATATATCGGCAAGATTATTCTTGCCACCGTTCTTGTTGCATCTGCCGCTTTGCTTGCACTTGCACTGTTCGGCAAAACAGGCAAAGTCAAAAGAGTAATTGCATTGATAGCCTGCGCCGTACTTATCGCTTCGTTTTTCCCTCTGTTAGATGTAACCGATAAGCTGTGTGCAAAGCCTTACACGGAATTTTCGCCCGAAAATTGGAACAGAACAGCTCAAATACATCCGAATCTTTTACAATACATGGTACCCGACCTTGAAGAAAAATATAATCTTGTCGGAATGGATATTTCAGAGGTTGATAAATTGCTTGATTTGGAAAGTTGGGGACCGTCAAATTACGGACGGGAATACTATCACCGAATCGGCGGAGCTTATAAATTTCTTGTTATCAGCTATGACAAAAACGGCAAGGTCACAAAATTTTATACTACTGACGATATAGGGGTGGGATAAAAATGAAAAACAAAGGCTTGAAAATTGCTCTTAAAATTCTCTTAGCTCTTTTGGTTGCAGGAATACTATTTGGTATTTATTTCATAACAAGACTTTCCTTTATCGGACCTGCGATAAGCTCAGGGAAATACAGTCATCTCGGTGAAAACCTTACTTCGATTATTCTTATTGCAGCGTATCTTTGCGCTTGCATTACAATTTTCTTTAAAAAGAAAAGGCTTGTCAGCGGAATAGTTTCTTTTATCCTTATAATAAGTGTTATTCCTGCTCTCGGCGTAGCTAACACCGTTGTTGCTGCCAAGGAGTATCAGACCTTTAATCAGGAAATCTGGAACGACCCCGAATATTATAACTGCCGTCAATACATGATCGACGATATTACCAATAAAAACAATTTTGTCGGAATGGACATTAGAGAGGTCAAAGACATTCTCGGATTTGATTGCTATGAACTGTTTGAAAGTAACACTTTCTATTATGAAGTCGGTCAGGAATTCCCCGGATATAAAAAACTCGTAATCACTTATGACGATAACGGCAAGGTTACCTCGGCTGAGGTTCAAGGATAAGGAAGTTGATTTTATGAGAAAATCAAGAAAGAAATTTTTTATTCCTATTTTAGTAATTGTCCTTTTAGCCGTATCGGTATACGGTTTCCTTGTATATTGGGATAATCACGGAATGATAACAAAGGTTGATTCAATCGAAGAAGTTGCCGAATACGGAGCAACGGACTTTTTCCCGACCGATTATCAAGATTATAATAACGTTCACTTTGTAAAAAACAATCGTTTTCACTTGATATTTGAATCCGAGTCAATTACCATGAAAATCACAGATCCCGAAAAATTCGAATCTATGAAAGCCTCCATTGTTGACAAATACGGAGAAAACGACTTTTTCGGCAATGAACCGTTTGAATACAAATCAAAGGTGTTCAGAGCAGTTACAGACGGCAAGCTCGGCTATCCGAAGCAAATCGGCTTTATCGGTATTTCAGAAAGTGAAAAGACAATTTATTATCTTTGGTTTTACGATTTTGACCTTGATTCGATAGGTGACATGAAAGATTTTGTTATTAAAAACTTTAATCAAACGATTTAAGGTGGGATTTGATATGACGAAAACGGTAAGGTTACAAAAGTTGAAACAACTAACGATGCAAGGAGGGGATAAAATGAAAAAGGTAAAAGAATCAAATGCTGCAATTAAAATAATTCTTTTGACAATTTTCGTTATACTCTTTATCGCTGTTTGTTTTATAGACTCTGTGTTTTTGGCAGGAGATGCAATTAGCTACGGAAAATTCAGCTTTATCGGCAAATTAATACCTTCCGTAATGCTTGCGGCTGCTTTTGCTGCCCTGTGCTTTGCGATGTTCAATAAAAAGAAGCGAAAGCTCTGTGTAATAATATCCGCAGCACTGGTTGTTTTCATTGTACCCATTCTTTTCTTGGCAAACACTATAGTAGTCAACATAGAATACAAAACATTTGACTCCGCAAAATGGAAAAACTATTCAAATTATGTGCAAGGCCGTCAATACATGATTGACGATCTTGAAGAAAAGCACAAAATTGTAGGAATGAAAACTTATGAGGTTAAAGACTTGCTCGGCAAGGGAACGGATGAAACATCCGCAGACGGGTCCAATAAAATAACATACGATGTTGGCGTCTCCGGTTTATGGCATAAGACCTACATTCTTGAATATGACGAAAACGGCATTATCACAAAAACTTACACTTCAGTTGATTAACATATTAAGTTAAAAATCTGCTTGCAGATTTATATAAAAAATAATTCAACGAAAGGATGAATTTTATATGGCAGAAAACAGATATCTGGGCGAATACCCCGTAATCGGTATCCGTCCTATCATCGACGCAAGACGCGGACCTCTTAAGGTCAGAGAGTCTCTTGAGGATCAGACAATGGGCATGGCTAAGGCGGCCAAGAAGCTCTTTGAGGAGAACCTCAAGTATTCAAACGGCGAGCCCATTAAGGTCGTTATCTCCGACACAACTATCGGTCGTGTTGCCGAGACGGCAGCCTGCGCCGAGCAGTTCAAGAAAGAGGGCGTTGCCATTACTCTTTCCGTAACTCCCTGCTGGTGCTACGGTTCCGAGACAATGGACATGGATCCTAACACAATCAAGGGCGTTTGGGGCTTCAACGCAACAGAGCGTCCGGGCGCAGTTTATCTTGCATCCGTTCTTGCAGCTCATGCTCAGAAGGGTCTTCCGGCTTTCGGCATCTACGGCAGAGAGGTTCAGGAAGCTGACGATTCCGAGAATATCACAGAAGATGTTAAGGAAAAGCTTCTTCGCTTTGCACGTGCCGCTGTTGCAGTTGCAACAATGAAGGGCAAGTCATATCTTCAGATCGGTTCGATCTGCATGGGTATCGCCGGTTCTTCAATCGACCCCGATTTCATCGAGGAATATCTCGGCATGAGAGTTGAGTCCGTTGACGAGGTTGAAATCCTCCGCCGAATGGAAGAAAACATCTATGACGAGGAAGAATACAAGAAGGCTTACAAGTGGACTAAGGAGCATTGCCCCGAGGGATTTGATAAGAACCCCGACTTCGTAAGAAAATCGGACGAGCAGAAGGAAAAAGATTGGGAGTTCACGGTCAAGATGATGTGCATCATCAAGGATCTCATGAACGGCAACAAGAATCTTCCCAAGGGCAGAGAGGAAGAGATGGCAGGTCACAATGCTATTGCCGCAGGCTTCCAGGGTCAGCGTCAGTGGACAGACCATTGGCCGAATGCAGACTTTGCCGAGGCACTTCTCAACACCTCATTTGACTGGGACGGCGTAAGAGAGCCTTACATCCTTGCAACAGAGAACGACGTTCTCAACGGTATTTCAATGCTCTTTGAGAAGCTTCTCACAAACCAGCCGTCAATGTTCTCCGACGTTCGTACTCACTGGAGTGCGGAATCCGTTAAGAGAGTTACAGGCTATGAGCTTGAGGGTCACGCAAAAGAGGCAGGCGGATTCCTCCACCTCATCAACTCCGGCGCCTCATGTCTTGACGCTTGCGGCGAGCTGAAGAACGACAAGGGCGAAGCTTGCATGAAGCCTTGGTATGACGTAACCGACGAGGATGTTGACAAGATGCTCAAGGCCACAACATGGAACGCAGCCGATAACGGTTACTTCCGTGGCGGCGGATATTCCTCACGCTTCGTTACGAGGAACGAGATGCCCGCAACAATGATCCGTATCAACCTTGTTAAGGGTATCGGACCGACAATTCAGATCTGCGAGGGTTATTATGTCGGACTTCCCGAGGACGTAACAGACGCTCTCTGGAAGAGAACAGACTACACATGGCCCTGCACATGGTTCACCCCGATCTGCAACGGCAAGGGTGCTTTCAAGTCGGCTTACGACCTCATGAACAACTGGGGCGCAAACCACGGCGCATCTACATACGGCCATATCGGTGCAGACCTCATCACAATGTGTTCAATGCTTCGTATTCCCGTTTCTCTTCACAACGTTCCCGAGGAGAAGATCTTCCGTCCGGCAAACTGGAACTATTTCGGTATGGACAAAGAGGGTCAGGACTACCGTGCATGCCAGGTTTACGGCCCGATGTACAAATAAACACATATTTTCAAAGACTGCGTCACTCGGCGCAGTCTTTTTTCATTGACATAAGCATTTATATTTTATATAATTTAAATATCAAATCAACGGAGATGTCGTTATGCGATCTGTTTTGTTTTTTATCGAATCGCTCGGTCGGGGCGGTGCGGAAAGAATATTTGCAACGTTCATTGAGAACACAAAAAATAAATACGATGTTTTCACCGAGACCGACGGCGAGGTTTACACGGATATCATCAAATCGCACGCCAATCACCGCTGCATGGTAAAAAAACCGGACTCAGGCGCAAAATCAATTCTTAACAAGTTAAAAATCAAAGCGTCTCTGCTTGCTTCTCCCGAATTTGTAAGGAAGAATTATATCAAAGGAAGCTATGATGTTGAGGTCGCCTTCTGCGAGGGATATTCAACAAAAATTATCGGTAACTCAAAAAAAAGAAACTGCAAAAAAATTGCATGGGTTCATACCGATATGATAGTAAACCCGTGGAGCGAGAAAATTTTCGGCTCGGCAGAGGAAGAAAAAAAGTGTTACGAAAATTTTGATGCAATCGTCTGCGTAGCCGAAACAATGAAAGAGGCGTTCATTCAAAAATACGGCATGGCAAAAAAGGTTCATGTGCTCTATAACCCGATTGATTTTGACAGCATACTTGAAAAGAGCAAAGAGAAAAACAACTTTGATTTCGGCAACGGAATGAAGTTCATTCTTGCAGGAAGCTTTGTAAAGGTTAAAGGTTTTGAGCGCTTTGTAAACGTCTGCGAAAGGCTGAAAAATAACGGAAAGATTTTTTCGGTTCTCATAATGGGTGACGGCGAAGAAAAAGAATATATTAAAAAAATAATTGCCGAAAAAAAGCTCGGTGATACAATAAAAACTCTTGATTTTCAAACGAATCCGTATAAATATATTGCACACTCCGATGTCTATGTTTGCTCGTCATATGCCGAGGGCTACAGCACCTCAGTCAGTGAAGCGGTTGCATTGAGCGTGCCTGTTATCACGACCGAATGCTCGGGCATGAGAGAAATTTTCGGCGAAAACGAATGTGGAATTATTTGTGAAAACTCCGAGGACGGTCTTTACAATGCGATGAAAAAAGTTTTGGAAAATCCGTCGCTTCTCGAAAAATTCAGTAACGAGGAAAAGAAACGTGCCAATGATTTTTCGCTTCAAAAAAGAGTGAAAGCAATTGAAGATTTTTTAGAGAGTGTCTGATAAAAATGAATGAGATTGAAAAATATATTCAAGAAAAATTATTTGAATTGCAGGACGAAAAGTACCGTGATTTTCATGCAGCGCTGATGTCGACGATTGACAAAGAAACTGTCATCGGCGTGCGCTCGCCGCAACTGAAAAAGTTTGCAAAAGAGTTTTACAGAAGCGGCGATTACGAAAGCTATTTAAAAATTCTTCCGCACAAATATTATGAAGAAAACAATGTCCATGCCGCTTTGATCGGCTTTGAAAAAGACTACGAAAAAGCAATAGAACTGCTTGACAAATTTCTTCCGTTTGTCGACAACTGGGCGACCTGCGATATGATGCGAATTCCCGTTTTCAAAAAGCATCTGCCGGAGCTTTACTCGAAAATCCCCGAATGGCTCGGCTCAGATAATCCGTATACCGTTCGGTTCGGAATAAAAATGCTTATGGATTTTTTCCTCGGCGAGAATTTTAAAGCAGAATGTGCCGAACGCGTCTGCGCAGTCACACGTGAGGAATACTATGTCAAGATGATGATTGCGTGGTACTTTGCAACTGCACTTGCAAAAAACTATAATGAAATAATTCCCTATATTGAAAGCAAGCGTCTCGAAAAACAGACACACAACAAGGCGATTCAGAAAGCAGTCGAAAGCTATAGAATTACAGACGAAAAGAAAGCATATTTGCGGACATTGAAGATGAAGTAATTATTAAATATATTATCAACACCGCTGTAAACACTCACTTAGATTTAACCGATGGACGGCAGAAGAAAAAAGAGATGTGACGATTTTCGCCGCATCTCTTTATTTTATCCTACCGTTTCAACTTTGATTAGATTTGTATTGCCCGAAACGCCGTTTGTCATGCCTCCCGTGACAATAATTCTGTCACCCGATTCAAGTCCGAATGTCGCAATCGCCTTGTTCTTTGCCGCATAGAAAAGCACGTCGGTTGATTCGTATGTCTCGCAGAGCATGGGGGTTACACCCCATGACATTGAAAGCTTGCGCCACGTCTTTTTGTCGACCGTCATGCCCATGATATCAACAGGCGAGCGGAAACGGGAAACCATTCTGACCGTCATTCCCGAAAGCGAGCAAACGGCAATAACCTTTGCGTTCAAATCAATTGCCATTCCGCAGGTTGCGTGAGAAATTGCATCGACAGGATTCTTGATTCTGAATTCGGTTGTGCCGAAGCGCTTTGTATAGTTTATGTTTTTCTCGGTCTGCATTGCGATTCGTGCCATTGTGTCAACCGCCTCAACGGGATATTTGCCTGCCGCAGTCTCGCCCGAAAGCATGATCGCGCTTGTTCCGTCATAAACGGCGTTGGCAACGTCTGAGGTCTCGGCTCTCGTCGGTCTCGGATTGTGAATCATTGATTCAAGCATCTCTGTGGCTGTGATAACACGCTTGCCGAGCAGTCGGCATTTTGTGATAAGCGCTTTCTGAATTATTGGCAGCTCCACGAACGGTATTTCAACACCCATATCGCCTCGTGCAATCATGATTCCGTCACATTCGGTGCAGATATCATCAATGTTGTCGATTCCCGTACGGTTTTCAATCTTCGCGATAAGATCAATTCTGTTTACGCTGTCTCCCATGACTGCCTTGATATCAAGAAGATCCTGCTTGCAGGAAACAAATGAGCAAGCAATAAAATCAACATCATTTTCAATGCCGAAAAGTATATCGGAGCGATCCTGTTCGCTGACATATTTCTGCTTGAGTGTCTTTCCGGGGAAGCTCATGCTCTTGTTGTTGGAAAGCTCACCGCCCGAAACAACACGGCAGTTGATGTCATGTCCGTCAATCGAGACTACCTCAAAATTGAGCAAAGCGTTGTTGAGAAGAATTGTATCGCCGACCGAAAGCTCGTCCGCAAGGCCGGGATAGCTAACCGAAACCTTATGCTCATTTCCGACAATTTGGTCAGTTGTAAACGTAAAATCATCACCGTCATTGAGAAATACGGAACCGTTTTCAAAGCTTCTGATGCGGTACTCTGGACCTTTTGTGTCAAGCATAATTGCAAGCGGCACGTTGAGCTTTTCTCTGACTCTTTTCAACATATCAATTGTTTCAAGATGCTCGGCATGCGTTCCGTGCGAAAAATTGAGCCTTGCAACATTCATTCCCGCCCTGATCATGTCAGTCAAAGTCTCCTCATTGCGGCATGCAGGGCCGATCGTGCAAATAATTTTTGTTTTTCTCATTTATATCAAATCCTTTAATGAAATCAAAAATAGCCTATTTTATAATTTTTTATATTATATCAATTAGCCGAATTTATGTCAAGAAAACGTTTACACAAATTGCTCAAATGGGTTGATTTTTTTGTTTGTTTTAGGGTATAATGAAAAAAATTGAAGGAAAGCGAAGTGATGCACCTGATGAAAAACAGAGTTATATCATTGATTGTTGTAACCGTTTTGCTTATGCTCAGTGGTATGCCGAGCATTTCGGCGAAACAGGCGACAATTCCGACTGCGGAAGAAATAATGCAAATGTCCGTGTATGACGGCAGAGAATACGGAATTGTTACTCCCGTTAAGGATCAGGGCACCAGTAATCTCTGCTGGGCTTATTCTTCGATTGCGGCTTCCGAAACAAGTATCTTGCGTCTCGGCATTGACCCCGACGTTGACAAAAACAGCCTTTCTTTTAACCCGGTTGCGGCAGCTTACAGAATCTACAGAAGAGAATCCGACCCTCTCGGAAACACCAACGGCGATTGGCAGTCCGTAGATTACACCAAGGCAACAGGTAATCCTCTTAAAATCGCTAAGATTTTTTCTCTTTGGTGGGGACCTGTTTCAGGCAGTCAGGCGAATATAAATCCGTTTGAAAACCCTACTTACAGATTTGAAAACGCTTTCTATATTCCGGAGAACAAAGCAAATCCCGCAGAAGGGATTCTCGCAATTAAAAAGGCGATTGCACAGTATGGTGCAGTCACTTTTCAATATAACAATATGCGTGAATGCGAGTACTATAATCCGAAAAAAGAGTCGGGTTCATCCAGTTCACCCCACGCTTGCACAATTGTCGGATGGAACGACAATATTCCTGCCGAAAAATTCATCCCAGGCGGCGCTTCTCAGAACGGAGGATGGCTTGTAAAGAACAGTTACAGTTCTTGTGAATATTTCTGGCTCTCTTATGACAACACCAGCTCGAGCGCATATGCTTTCACATATGCACCCAAGGATAAGTATGATTTCAACTATTGCTACGACGGTAACCTTGAAGATTTTTCATTGAGAAAAGATAAGTGTATAGCTAATGTCTATCAAGCCAAAAAAGGCGGAACAAACGGAAAGTCCGAGTTTTTAAAAGCAGTTAATGTTGCTGTTCAGGGAGAGAACATAACCGTTGAAACCGAAATAATCAAGAATTTGGACGCACCGTACAACGGACAGAGTAATGTCCCCGTTTCGGGAGGAGCTTCTGCCGGCAAAACAACGAGATTTTTTGAACACGGCGGATATGTGACAGTTGAGCTCAATGAACCCGTAAGGCTTGAAAACGGTGAATGGTTTTCTGTTATTGTCAGGGTTTCAAACAATAGCGGTGACGCAAAAATCGTCACCGGATACCGAGACCGCAAGGACCTTTCTTACGTTCCGAGCGGTGATAACTGGTACACTCTCGGTTATTATGTCGGCAGGATCAAAGCTTACACGGCACTTATCGGTTGCGAAAATCCGAACGACCACATATGGAGTGCTCCGACGGTCACAAAAGAGCCGACTGCAGCCGCAGACGGCGAAAGTATACGCACCTGCACCGTTTGCGGTGAAACGGAGAAAACGGTAATCAAGCGGTTTGCCCACAATTGCTCTGCTGATGATTCGATTATTTACGGGTTAAAGCAAGGCATTACCTCCGATAAATTCCGAGAATACTTTTCAAGCGATTACGCGGAAATATCACTGACCGTGAAGGGAGAATATATCGGCACGGGGACTGTTGTTAAGGTAACATATCCGGACAAAAGCATTAAAGAATATACCGTCGTTATTTTCGGCGACCTCGACGGAGACGGACTGCATGACGGACGAGACGCTGTTTGGGCTCAACTCATCGCATCAGGAATGTTGTCTCCTCAAAGGGCGGTGCTTGCCGCTGCAGACCTAAACCGTGACGGAAAAATTGACAGTCATGATGTCGATAAGCTTGTATCGGCGGGATTGTTTATGTCAGAGCCGGATCAGATAAAAGCTCCGGTTTTGTAATATTATTTGATATGCAACGCTTCTTGAGTATTTTATAAGAAACAGGGCAGTGACGAAAAAATCGCCACTGCCTCATTACTTTTGTTTTTCGGTTTTTCTAATCCAACTATTGACAAAAGGTGAATTTAAACTGTTCGTTAATAAAAAAGCTTTATAAATCGGAGGACTTGTTCATCAATTTGAGTCCTCCGATTTATAATAGTTTTTATCTCAGACAATGCAAAATAACCTATGAAATTACACTGCTCTCAAACGCTACATTGTTTATACAACGGCTTGTGTTTGTTTGAGTACCCTATGGAATTACACTGTGAGTTCAAATAAAAGTTTAACTCAAATCGTTGACGTTAATTCGTTCAACCGCACATTGTGTGCCCAAAGACCTCTTCAGTGAGGTCTTTTTTTATATTTGTAATTATAATCTCGAAATAATTGTTTGTCAATTATTGCATTATAAGCTCGGTACTATTAAGATAACTCTGCACCGCATTTTTTAAAAGCATAATCAAAACTGCCGGTTGAATCAGCGGTTTTGAGTTGACCTTGCAAAATTTGATAAATTTTGATGCTCTTGAAAAACGGGCATAACTGAACTCAAATATAATGCACCCTACTGCAAGAGGCGGTGATAAACAGTAAATCCTTTTTTGGCAATGATTTATAATTCTTCAGCTGGCTTGAAAGTAATCAAAAATTCAGAGTTACAATGATTCTGCAGATAAAAATACAAGAAAAGTGAAATTATGTATTGACTTTTCTCTTTTAGTTTGGTAAAATATCTAAGCGTTGTTAAACGACGAGGGCCATTAGCTCAGTTGGTTAGAGCAACCGGCTCATAACCGGTCGGTCCGGGGTTCGAGTCCCTGATGGCCCACCAATTTAATATAGGGGTATAGCTCAGTTGGTAGAGCAGTGGTCTCCAAAACCACGTGCCGAGGGTTCAAGTCCTTCTGCCCCTGCCAGGAAAGAAACGGATGCCGAAAGGTGTCCGTTTTTTGCAGAAACAAATCTTGAACCAAGGCACGCGGAGCGTGTCGAGGGGTGCGGGTCTCCGGTGGAGACCTCTGCATACGAAGTATGCAGAAGCACCGACCGAGCCGGCAGGCGAGACCAAGTCCTTCTGCCCCTGCCAAAAGGAAAGAGTCGCAGAAGTGCGGCTCTTTTTTTGATAAGGACTTGAACCCGAGAGGGTCTGAGCGTTAAGAAAACAGGCCTGTGGACTGTTTTTAGCGAGGAGAGGTGAGCCGGGTACTGTTGCACGGCAACGGTCGGCGAGCCATAAGAGTGCGAAGCACGCGGCAAGTCCTTCTGCCCCTGCCAAAACTAAGTCTCCGGAAGCCTTGTTTATCAAGACTTCCGGAGACTTTTTAGCTAAGGTAAAAACAAACCTAAGCCAAAGTATTCTTGGGCCAAGATTTTCTTAGCGCCGCATAGGAAATTACAAAGTTGGCAAGCCAGCCTGCCGGTACTGCAAGCCAAACAAAGGCAATACCAAAACGCGGTGCCAAAATCAATGCAACGGACAAACGAATTGCAAGATTAACCATATTTGCAATTAAAAACGGGCGCATATTTCCAAGTCCGCGAAGAACACCGTCTGTTGCCATTTTGATACCCATGAAGATGAAAAAGTAGCCGAGCCATCTCATATAATCTCCGGACACTTGATATGCTAAAGCTGTTCCGTCTTTGCCTAAGAAAAGCGAAGAAATCTGAGTGTGCATCGTTTCAATAATTACAAATGCAAGAACGGCAAAGCATGCATCTAACAGCAGAGCGGCACGGTAACCCTTCTTAATACGGCCAATTCTTTTAGCGCCGAGATTTTGGGAAACAAAGGGTGACACAGCATTCCCGATGGATACAAATATCAGTGAAAAAACATTCTCTACCCTCATCGTTGCCGTATAGCCTGCGAGCGCTTGTGTGCCAAAAGGGTTTACAACTGCTTGCACAATCATCATACCGATTGATACTGTTGATTGTTGAAGAACAGACGGAACGGCGATTTTAAGCATGGAACGCAATTCTCTTTTGTCAAACCAACGAAACGGACTTGTGTATTTTCGCATACGATAAAGAAAAATCAAAAGGGAAAGCACGGCAGAGATGCCCTGTGCAATAAGAGTGGCAAGAGCTGCTCCGAATACGCCGAGTTTAAGACCGCCTACCATCCAAAGATCCATAATGATATTTAAAACAGATGAAAAGATTAAAAGCAATAACGGGATTTTTGATTCACCGATTGAAGTAAACATGGTTGACAGAATGTTGTACATAAACAAAAACGGAAAGCCGGCAAAATAGACACGCAAATAAAGCACCGCATCATCCATTATATCTGCAGGCGTTTGCAGTATGCTCATCATCCAATGAGAACTGCAAAACCCAAAAACTCCGAGAAATATACTTAGAAGTAAAAAGCTGATTAACGAAGTGGATACAATTGTTTTCATTTTACCGTAATTATGAGCACCGAAATAACGGCTGACCAGTACACCTGCGCCTACGCCTGCGCCGAGTGCTATGCAAATAAAAACATTCGTAAGTGCAGCACAAGCACCAACGGCAGCAAGTGCAGAGGAGCCGACAAATTGACCGACTATGATTGAATCTGCCATATTGTATACTTGTTGAAAGAAGCTGCCTAAAATCATAGGCATCGCAAAAACAGTCAACGCCTTGAGGGGTGGATCTGTTATTAAATATTCATCCTTTGTCATTTTTTATTCTCCTGAAAATGGGTTACGTTGTTTCTGTGTCCGGTTTTTTAAAAATCGTATCACAAAACAATTATATATATACAAAAAGCCGAACAAGATACAGCTTTCTCAGTCTGCACCCTGTTAGGCTTTCGCTTTTACTGAACAATCGCTCCCTGAGTGAACACAAAAAGTATAGCATTGTCAAAAATAATTGTCAATGAGTTTTAATCCTGATTTTGTGACAACTTGTCAAATAAAAAGCTGCGCTAAACCTTGACACTGTACGCTTTTTCTGCGATAATGTATTATGTATTTATATGACTGTTAAAAGGGGACCTTGTAATGACAGATAACGAAAAACTCGCCGAGCTTTTGTTTCCGAATATAACAAAAACACCCGAGGACTATGAAAAAATATATCCCGAGAGAGGTCTCTCCGATGGAGCAAGAGTTTCAAGATTTGCTCCCAGCCCGACAGGCTTTCTTCATCTCGGCGGACTTTTTGCCGCAATGATTTCAAAGCTCACGACCCGTGCGACCGACGACGGCGTTTTCTTCCTCAGAATTGAGGACACGGATAAGAAGCGTGAGATTGAGGACGGCGTTTCTGCAATTATCAAGGGCCTTGACGATTTCGGTGTAACTCCCGATGAGGGCGTAATGGGCTTTGAGTCGGAGAGCGGAGAATACGGGCCGTATCAGCAAAGTAAACGCAAGGATATTTACCAAGCTATCGCAAAGTCACTTGTTCGTCAGGGCATGGCTTATCCGTGCTTTTGCTCGGAGGAGAAGCTAAACGGAATCCGTGCCGAGCAGGAAAAAGCCGGAACGGATATTCAGGGCTACTTCGGAGAATGGGCAAAGTGCCGCAACCTCACTCTTGAACAGCAGGAGGAGAAAATCAAGGCAGGCTGCCCCTATACTCTGCGACTTCGCTCCCCCGGACAGGCAGATCACAGAATCAAGTTTGACGACATGATAAAGGGCAAGATTGAAATGCCCGAGAATATACAGGACGTTGTTCTTCTCAAGACGGACGGAATTCCGACCTATCATTTCGCACATGCCGTTGACGACCATTTTATGAGAACGACTCATGTTGTCAGAGGTGACGAGTGGATTTCTTCCGTGCCGCTCCATATTCAGCTTTTCAAGGCTTGCGGCTTCAAGGTGCCCAAGTATGCTCATATTTCCCCCATCATGAAAGAGGACAACGGCGGCAAGAGAAAGCTTTCAAAGCGTAAGGATCCCGAGGCTTCCGTTTCGTTCTATTCCGAGAGCGGATATCCGAAGGAGAGCGTTATCGAATATCTTCTGACAATAGCAAACTCCAACTTTGAAGATTGGCGCAAAGCAAACAAGACTGCGCCGCAGAGTGCCTTCCCGTTCAACCTGAAAAAGATGAGCGCAAGCGGAGCACTGTTTGACCTCAATAAGCTTAATGATGTCAGCAAGAATGTTATTTCACTTATGACTGCCGACGAGGTTTACGACAAGGCAGCGGTATGGGCAAAGGATAACGATCCGGAGCTTTATGATCTTCTCAGCGGAAATGCCGACTTTGCAAAGGGTATTTTCTCAATCGACAGGGGAACTGCGAAGCCCCGTAAGGATATCGCAAAGTGGGACGAGGTAAAGGATTATGTTTCGTATTTCTATGACGAGATTTACACGCCGGATTACACGCTCCCGGAGAATATAAGCAGGGATGACGCTGTCGCTATCCTTGAAAAATATACTGAGATTTTTGACGCATCGGATGATAAAGATACCTGGTTTGCAAAGATCAAGGAGATTTGCGAGCCGCTTGGCTACACTCCGAACGTCAAGGAATATAAAAAGAACCCCGACGCTTTCAAGGGCCATGTCGGCGATGTTTCGACGGTTATCAGAATTGCGATAACCTCTCGCCGCAACACGCCGGATCTTCATTCAATAATTGCTCTCCTCGGCAATGAAAGAGTTAAGGCGAGACTCATTGAAGCAGCCAAATCATACAAATAATCGGAGGTCACCATGGAAGAAAAGAAAATTTCATCAAATTTTATACATGACTTTATCGACGAGGATCTTGCAAGCGGAGTGAAATCCCGTGTTCAGACAAGATTTCCGCCCGAGCCGAACGGATATCTTCACATCGGTCATGCGAAGGCCCTTTGCATAGATTTCAGCACGGCGGAAAAATACAAAGGAATCTGCAATCTTCGCTTTGATGACACCAACCCATCCCGTGAGGACGTTGAATATATCGACGCAATCAAGGAGGATATCAAGTGGCTCGGTTTCCACTGGGATAACGTGTTCTTTGCTTCAAGCTATTTTGATTTTGTCTATGATTGCGCAATCAAGCTTATCAAGGACGGCAAGGCTTATGTTGATGACCTCAGCGCAGACGAGATAAGAGAATACAGAGGCACACTCACCGAGCCGGGCAGGGAAAGTCCCTACCGAAACAGGAGCGTTGAGGAGAATCTCAACCTCTTTAAGCGTATGACGGACGGTGAATTCGGCAACGGCGAGAAGGTTCTTCGAGCTAAGATCGATATGTCATCGCCGAATCTTAATATGAGAGATCCCGTTATCTACAGAATTTCTCATGTTTCACATCACCAGACCGGTGACAAGTGGTGCGTTTATCCGATGTATGATTTTGCTCATCCGCTTTCGGATGCCAAAGAGGGCGTAACATTCTCACTTTGCTCGCTTGAGTTTGAAAATCACAGACCTCTTTACAACTGGGTCGTTGACCAGATCGGCTTTGACGAACCGCCCAGACAGATTGAGTTTGCACGCCTTAACATAAATTATTGTGTTACCAGCAAGAGAAAGCTGCTTGAAATGGTTAACAAGGGTATCGTTTCCGGCTGGGACGACCCGAGAATGATAACTCTTTGCGGTATGAGAAGACGAGGCTACAGCGCTGCCGCAGTCAGGGATTTTATCGACAGGGTAGGCGTTTCAAAGGCGGACAGCACTGTTGACTACGGGTTGCTTGAAGCTTGCGTAAGAGACGATCTCAACGCTAAGGCTCCTCGTGCAATGGCTGTTCTGCGCCCGCTTAAGGTTGTTATTGATAATTATCCCGAAGGACAGAGTGAGGATTTTGAGGTTGAGCTTCACCCCGAGCACCCGGAGTTCGGAACAAGAAAGGTCACTTTCTCCCGTGAACTCTATGTTGAGCAGGATGACTTTATGGCTGAACCCGTCAAGAAATACTTCAGACTTTTTCCGGGAAACGAGGTTCGCTTCAAGAGCGCATATTTTATTAAGTGCAATAGCTACGACACGGATGAAAACGGCAACGTTACATGCCTGCACTGTACTTATGATCCCAAGAGTCGAGGCGGAAATTCCCCCGACGGCCGCAAGGTCAAGGGCACAATTCACTGGGTTAATGCCAACGACTGTAAGCAATGTGAGGTTCGCCTTTATGACAGACTTTTCAGCGCCGAGGAGCCCGGTAAGAACGGCGACTATTTTGACGATCTCAACCCCGACTCACTTGAGGTTATTGAAAATTGCCTGCTTGAGGGCGGATTTGAAAACGCAAAGCCCGGTGACACGTTCCAGTTCATGAGAAACGGATATTTTTGCGTTGATAAAGACAGCACCGAGGACAAGCTTGTATTCAATCGCACCGTTGCTCTTAACTCTTCATGGGGCAAATAAAGGAGCTGAAAACGATGAAAATATTCAACAAAATCGTAGTTTGTTTGGTGACTCTTGCGATTTTCCCTATTATGTATTTTATGAATATTGTCAGAGCTGTTGTTTCAATTTCCGAGGATTCATCGCTGTATACAATACTCTCAAAGCTCGCCGAGAAAACGGCAAGCAGTGCTATGGAGATCACCTTTTCCGTTAAGGAGATTTTCAAGTACATCAGTGACGGCAGCTTTTCATTCGGCGGAATGAAATTCGACATTTCAAAGATACCTGCCGAGCTTCTCTCAGGCAAGAATTGGGCGATTGCCGCAGGGATATTGATTGTAATTGCGTTGATCATTGCGATAGTTATTATCGGCTGTGCGCTTTTCACGAACGCTTACAAGACCATTACTGCGCTCGGAGCAAGCGGAGCGGTTTGCTGCTTTGCTGCTCTCAGATGCTTTGCCGGATTTTCTTCTCCGTACATAAACGGTTCGGTTGACATCGGCGAGATACTTGCGAAAGCCTTTGTCGGAGAGAGTAACAATCTGCTCGGTTCGATAGGCACATCGATTCTCAAGGGTGCAATCTCGGTCGATTCGTTCACACTCGGAAATGCAGTAACGCTCAGCTTGATTTTCTTTATCGGAATTGCTCTTTGGGAGCTTGCGTATGTTGTGACGCTTCCCGAAAAGAAACCGACAAAAGCGAAGAAATAAAATAAATTGATTTCATAACCGCTTGACTTGAAATGAATTGCATTTCAGGTTCGGGCGGTTTACTTTTATGCACAAAACAGATCCGGATACCGCGATATAGATAAAAATATATTAGATAAAGAGTCATTCAATAAATGATTTATTTATTATAGCGATTTTCGTACAAGATAAAATTTGTAGGAAAAAAACAGGAAAAAAAATGAAAAATTGTCGATTTTGAGCCGTTTTGGCAGAATTTAATTCGATAAATGTGTTTACTATTTATTTTTTATGTGATATAATGTTTCAGCATTATAATGTTGTATTGTGGGCTTTCGGAGTGTTAATATTTTAACAGACTGTTTTTATTCCGTTCCGACCGTTCGCATACGGCTAAACTGTTGTAAAGGAGGAACAACTTAAATGCTCAAAAAAATCAGCAAAATCCCGTTCAAAGGAACACCTGAGCAGGAGGCACAGCTTAAAGCAGTAATTGAGGAGTGCAAGGACAATAAAAGCTTGCTCATGCACGTTATGCAGCAGGCGCAGGCTATATACGGATACCTTCCGTTTGAAGTGCAGGCCATGATTGCCGACGGTATGAATGTACCGCTTGAAAAGGTTTACGGAGTATCCACTTTTTACGCTCAGTTTGCGCTTTCCCCGAAGGGAGAGTACAACATCTCTGTTTGTCTCGGTACGGCTTGCTATGTTAAGGGTTCGCAGGAACTTCTTGACAAGATTTGTGAGGAGCTTGGAATCGGAGCAGGCGAATGTTCGGACGACGGTATGTTCTCGGTTGAGGCTTGCCGTTGTATCGGCGCGTGCGGTCTTGCCCCCGTTCTCACCGTCAACGATGAGGTTTACGGAAAGCTTGTTGCAGACGATGTACCAGGCATTCTTGCCAAATACAGAGCATAATTACGGAGAAAAATCATGCGTGAGCTGTCATTGAATGTTCTCGATATTGCGCAGAATTCCATTTCTGCCAACGCCTCTTTAATTGAGATTGAGATTATCGGGGATACAGTAAAAAAAGAGCTTCTGATAGGAATTTATGACAACGGCAAGGGAATGACCCCGGAACAGGTCAGAAATGTTCAGGATCCGTTCTTTACGACCAGAACGACAAGAAAGGTCGGCATGGGAATTCCTCTGTTTAAGCTGGCGGCGGAGCAGACGGGCGGAAGCCTCTGCATTGAGTCCGAGGTCGGCGTCGGAACAAAGGTCAAGGCGATTTTTAAGACCGACAGCATTGATTACACACCGCTCGGCGATATTGATTCCACTGTTATCATGCTCATCACCATGAACACAGACCGTAATTTTATCTATCGACTGAAGGTCGATGAAAAAGAATTTACTCTTTCCACTTCCGAGCTTAAAGGAATACTCGGTGACGTGCCGCTTAATGAGCCGTCGGTTACTCAGTGGATTAAAGAGTACCTGCATGAACAAACACAAACTATCCGTGGAGGTGTACTGTAAATGAAATCACTTGAAGAGTTGCTTGCCATCCGTGATAAGGCTAAGGCGGCAATGACAGACCGTGAGGGTACAGGCGACGGAATCCGTGTCGTAGTCGGCATGGCAACCTGCGGAATCGCAGCAGGCGCACGTCCCGTTCTCAACGCATTCGTTGACGAGGTCGCAAAAAGAAATCTTAAAAACGTTACGGTTGCTCAGACAGGCTGCATCGGTATGTGCCAGTATGAGCCGATCGTTGAGGTTTTTGAACCCGGCAAGGATAAGGTAACCTATGTTCAGGTAAGTCCCGAAAAGGTTGCCGAAATCGTTGCTTCCCATATTGTAAACGGCAATCCGGTTGTTGAATACACCGTTGGCGCTGTAGTAAAAGATTAAGGAGGAAAAACAATGTATCGTTCACACGTTCTTGTCTGCGGCGGTACCGGCTGTACTTCCTCACACAGTGCCGAGATCATTGAAAAGCTTGAGCAGGAGCTTAAAGCCAAGGGTCTCGAAAACGAGGTTAAAGTAATCAAAACCGGCTGCTTCGGACTTTGCGCATTAGGTCCGGTCATGATCGTATATCCCGAGGGCTGTTTCTACAGCGAGGTTAAGGTCGAGGACGTTCCCGAAATCGTCGAGGAGCATCTTCTCAAGGGTCGTATGGTCAAGAGACTTCTCTATGAAGAGACAGTTCATCAGGATGATATCAAGCCGCTGAATGAAACCAATTTCTACAAGAAGCAGCACAGAGTGGCGCTTCGTAACTGCGGTGTTATTGACCCTGAAAATATTGAAGAATATATCGCTATGGACGGCTATCAGGCTCTTGCAAAGTGCTTGACCGAGCTTACGCCCGACGAGGTTATCCAGATCGTTAAGGATTCCGGACTCAGAGGCCGTGGCGGCGGCGGATTCCCCACAGGTCTTAAGTGGAGCTTCACCGCTAAGAATACAGCCGACCAGAAGTACGTTGTATGTAACGCCGACGAAGGTGACCCGGGCGCATTCATGGATCGCTCCGTTCTTGAGGGCGACCCCCATTGTATCGTTGAGGCTATGACGATCTGCGGTTACGCAACAGGTGCAACCGAGGGTTACGTTTACGTCCGTGCCGAGTATCCGATTGCCGTTCACCGTCTTGATGTTGCTATCAAGGAAGCCCGTGAAGCAGGACTTCTCGGTAAGAACATATTTAATTCAGGTTTTGACTTCGATCTTCATATCCGTCTCGGCGCAGGCGCATTCGTTTGCGGTGAAGAGACTGCTCTTATGACTTCAATCGAAGGTAACCGCGGTGAGCCGCGTCCGCGTCCGCCGTATCCGGCAGTTAAGGGACTTTTCGGCAAGCCGACAACAGAGAACAATGTTGAAACATTTGCCAACATTCCGCAAATCATTCTCCACGGTGCAGAGTTCTTTAACTCAATGGGTACGGAGAAGTCTTCGGGAACCAAGGTATTCGCTCTCGGCGGAAAGATCAATAACACAGGCCTTGTTGAAATTCCGATGGGTACAACTCTTCGCGAGATCATTGAGGACATCGGCGGTGGAATTCCGAACGGCAAAAAGTTTAAGGCTGCTCAGACAGGCGGCCCGTCCGGCGGATGTATTCCTGCTTCCCTTATGGACACACCGATCGACTATGATAACCTTACCGCTATCGGCTGTATGATGGGCTCAGGCGGACTTATCGTTATGGACGAGGACAACTGTATGGTTGATATCGCTAAGTTCTTCCTTGATTTCACAGTTGATGAGAGCTGCGGTAAATGTACTCCGTGCCGTATCGGTACAAAGAGAATGAGAGAGCTTCTTGAGAAAATTACCGACGGTAAGGCTACTCTCGAGGATCTTGACGAGCTTGAATCTCTTGCTCATTATATTAAAGACAACTCACTTTGCGGTCTCGGTCAGACAGCTCCGAACCCTGTTCTTGCAACACTTCGTTTCTTCAAGGATGAGTATATCGCTCACATTGTTGACAAGAAGTGCCCGGCAGGCGTTTGTAAGAAGCTTGTTTCCTACTCAATTGAGGCTGATAAGTGTAAGGGCTGTACCGCCTGTGCAAGAAAGTGCCCGGTCGGTGCAATATCAGGTGCAGTTAAGACAGCACATACTATCGACACAAGCAAGTGCGTAAAGTGCGGCGTATGTATGGATACATGCCGCTTCGGCGCAATTATTAAGAAATAAGGAGGATGTCAGAAATGGAAATGGTTAATATCAAAATCAATGGCATGCCTCTGAGTGTGCCGAGCGGAATTACGATTCTTGAAGCTGCACGCTATGCAGGAATCGAGATCCCGACACTTTGCTACCTTAAAAAAATAAATCAGATCGGTGCATGCCGTATCTGTATGGTTGAGGTCAAGGGCGCAAGAAGCCTTGTTGCCTCCTGTGTTTTCCCCGTAAACGAGGGAATGGAGATCCTCACCAATTCCGACAGAGTTCGTAATTCAAGAAGAACAACTCTTGAGCTTATTCTTTCGACTCATGAGCGCAAGTGTCTTTCTTGCGTAAGAAGCACAAACTGCGAGCTTCAGAAGCTCTGTAAGGAATACGGCGTTGAGAACGAGAGTAAGTTTGACGGCGTTACGCCCGACTATGCTTATGACGATTCAATGCCTCACATGATTCGTGACAACAGCAAATGTATCCTTTGCCGCCGCTGCGTTGCAGCCTGCGATGAGCAGAGCATCTCCGTTATAGGAGCTAATGCCCGTGGCTTTGATACCTGCATCACATCTCCGTTTGAGAGAGAAATTAAGGAATTCTCATGTATTGCCTGCGGCCAGTGTATCGTAAACTGTCCGACCGGTGCTCTCCGTGAGAAGGACGATACACCGAAGGTGCTTGAGGCTATCAACGATCCTGAGAAGTACGTTGTTGTTCAGACAGCTCCGGCTGTAAGAGCGGCTCTCGGCGAGGAATTCGGCCTCCCGATCGGAACGGACGTTGAGGGCAAGATGGTTGCCGCTCTCCGCCGCCTTGGCTTTGACAAGGTGTTCGATACCGATTTCTCCGCTGACCTTACTATTATGGAAGAGTCAAACGAGCTTATCGAGAGAATCACAAACGGCGGCGCACTCCCGATGATCACCTCCTGTTCACCGGGCTGGGTCAAGTATTGCGAGCATTACTATCCCGAACAGCTTGATCACCTTTCAACCTGCAAGTCACCTCAGCAGATGTTCGGCGCAACGCTCAAGACATGGTACGCTCAGAAGATGGATATTGATCCTGCTAAGATCGTCAGCGTCAGCGTAATGCCCTGTACCGCTAAGAAGTTCGAGGTTGGCAGAGAAGATCAGAGTGCATCCGGCTATGCCGATGTCGATATCTCTATCACAACCCGTGAGCTTGCAAGAATGATTAAGAGCGCAGGAATCAGCTTTAATTCACTTCCTGATGAGACCTATGACAGTCCTCTTGGCGAGGGCTCGGGCGCAGCCGTTATTTTCGGCGCAACAGGCGGCGTTATGGAGGCGGCTCTGCGTACCGCAGTTGAGAAGATTACGGGTCAGGCTCTTGATAATGTTGATTTCACCGAGGTCAGAGGTATGGAGGGCGTCAAGGAAGCCACATACACAGTCGGCGATCTCAGCATCAAGGTAGCCGTTGCAAGCGGCACAAAGAATGCAAAGACGCTCATGGAGCAGATTAAGAACGGTACAAGCGAGTATCAGTTCATTGAGATCATGGGTTGCCCGGGCGGATGTATCAACGGCGGCGGACAGCCGATCGTTTCCGCAGCGGTTCGCAACTTTGAGGACTTCAGAAGCAAGCGTGCTTCCGTTCTTTACAATCTTGACAAGAACAACGAAAACCGTAAGTCACATGAGAATTCGGCTATCAAGCGTGTATATGATGAGTTCTTCGGAGAGCCCGGCAGCCATAAGGCTCATGAGGTTCTCCACACAACTTACGTTAAGCGTGGACTTTACAACAACTGATTTAATTAAAAATTGCAGCAGAGATGAGAAATCATCTTTGCTGCTTTTTTCAGTTCCATCAAAATCAATATAATATTGCAAAACACCCCGACTACAATTGTAATCGGGGTGCAGACTTATGAATTTTAAAAATCAGATATTGCAAATAAGCTCTGAGAGATCTGTGTAGAAATCAAAGAAGCCTTGACGTGAGCCGAACGCCTTTTCGTCTGCGGCATTACAGAAATCATAGTGGTCGGCACCGTAAATTGTCGGCATAACATACCAAACACCGGGAATTATGCTTCTTGTTTCATCATATGTAATGTGATCCTCGTCAAAAGGATAAAGTGCACTTTTAAGCGGAACAATTCCGTCGTTTGCTCCCCACGACTTATCAATATATTTTCCGCCGATGAACATATTGACCGAAGCTGAAATCAGCGGAGATGAAATCAAAAACGGCTCAAAAACATCATAATTCTTGTTGAGTTTTGTATAGCCGAGCTTTGTGTCCTCGGTTATGCACGCTGTGTATGAAAAATAATAAGCCGATTTGACCGTTTTGATCTTTTTGTTGAGCTTTTCCGCACCCTGAACGGTGAGGTCATAGCCGCAGTGGTCATTTGAAAAGGCAATTTTCATGCATGCAAACGGATTTAATTTTGCTTTTTCTCCGCTTATCGGGTCTTTGGAAATTCCCCATTGGTCAAGCATAAGGTCATTTGCCGATTTTCCGGAAACACATTTTGAATGGAGCATAAATATCATAAGAAAAGCCGGAAGGTAGGTGTCGGCAACATAGTTTGATGCCGTTGAACCGTTATGCGGGGAGGAGATGGCTGTAATTGAACGGATGCCCTTTTCGTGACCGCCCTTGAAAAGCTCCGAGCAGTTTTCCGTGGCTGCTTTCATTTCCGTTTCATCGCCGTAAGCAAGCAGCGAAGCCAAAAGCCGTATTGTTTCGCCGCCGAAGGAATGACCGACAAAGTTAAGCGGGCTCTCAAGATCCCATGCTTTTCCCATGGTTGCCCTGCCGGTGTAATCTCTGCCGAATCTGTCATGGCCGCATTCTTTTGAGTGCGCCGCACCGTAGTCAACAACAGTGCCGGTAAGCTGTGCATAAAGCTCGCACGCTCTGTCCCATGCGCTGCTGTAACCGCCGACCGTCGGATTGTATACTGTATAACCCTGCGCACGCAGATAAGTCATGACATTGTTTTCCGGCTGAGTGCCCCAATACGGTCTGTTCTCTTCCTGCGGTGCACCGTCGCCCCAACCGCACATTCCGTGTACATAGATGAACGGATAATCGCTTTTCTTTTCACCTTTTGCAAAGCCGACAACGGTGCAAAATGCCATAATACAAAGGCAGAGCACAAGGCTGATGAGCTTTTTGAAAAATTTGTTTTTCACAGTTTTCGCCACCTTTTAATCTTATTGATCAATTATTGACCAATTAAAAATTATCATGTTCATTAAAAAAAGTCAAGAATAAAAGTCTGATTAAGAATTATGGTGAGCATTTATTAGACATAATCAGAGAATTGTAATATTATCAAACGTTTTAAACCGAAAAATTGCACCAAAAATCTCCCCGACTACGATGTAATCAGGGAGATAGTTATATATTTTTTATTTTTCCGCTGTGGCTTCGATTGCTTTGCGGATCTCGTCCGCACCCTCGCCGTTGGAGGCTGAGAACGGAATGATTTTCACATCGCCGAACTCCGCAAGCTCCGTGTGAATATCCTCCATGCGCTTGGTACGCTCGGTCTTGTTGAGCTTGTCGCTCTTTGTCATAACGACGATGAAATCATAGCCTGCCGACTGCATGAATCGCATCATGTCAAGGTCGTCCTTCGTCACGGGGTGGCGCATATCCGTCAGCTGAACGACAAGGCGAATGTTTCTGTCGGAGGTGAAGTAGCCCTCCATGAGGTCAGCCCAACGCTTTTTCTCGTTGAAATTAACCTTTGCATAGCCGTAGCCCGGTAGGTCAACGAGCTTTATTCCGTCGCAGTCAAAGAAGTTGACCGTGACCGTTTTGCCCGGAACGGAGCTGACTCTCGCAAGATTCTTCCTGTTAAGAATCTTATTGAGCATGGACGATTTGCCGACATTTGAGCGTCCCGCAAAAGCAATCTCGATATGCTCGCTCGCAGGGAGCTGCTGAGCTGTGCCGTATGAAGCCTCATATTTTACTTTGTCAAATCTCATTTGTCTATCCTCAGATTCGCATTGCCGTGTAGCCGGAATCTTTCTTCGCTACTGCGGCGATGCTTTTTCTTTCTTTTTCTTCCTTGGGTGTCACGAGTGCAATCTCAAAGACTTCGTCCAATTCAGTGACGGGAACGAATTTCAATGCTGTTCTGACCTTTTCATCAATTTCGCTGAGGTCGGGAACGTTCTTCTGCGGAATGATGACCGTTTTGATTCCCATTCTGTAAGCCGCCATTGTTTTTTCACGCAAGCCGCCGATCGGGAGAACACGACCTCTAAGTGAGATTTCACCGGTCATGGCTACAAACTGATTAACAGGGGTATTCGTGAGAGCCGAGAGCAGAGCCGTTGCCATTGTTACGCCTGCCGACGGGCCGTCCTTCGGAACCGCACCCTCGGGAACATGAATATGAATGTCCTTTTCTTTATAGAAATTATGATTAACGCCGTATTTGTCGGCCTTGCTTCGGATAAAGCTGACTGCCGCCATTGCCGATTCCTTCATAACGTCGCCGAGCGAGCCTGTAAGCTCAACCTTGCCCGTTCCGTCAAAGACTGCCGCCTCTACCTGAAGCATTTCGCCTCCTACGCTCGTCCATGCAAGTCCGTTTACAACGCCGATTTCGGCTTCCTTATCAACCGAGAGCGGAAGATATTTTTTCGGTCCGAGCAGCTTTTCAAGGTTGGCTTCCTTGACGGTAAGCGATTTTGATTCGCCGCCGACAATCTCCGCCGCCGCCTTTCTGCAAAGTGCGGCAATTTTCTGCTCAAGCTTTCTTACACCTGCTTCACGGGTATAGCCGTCAATCAGCGCATAAAGTGCCTTATCATTTATCTTGAACGTTCTGCCGTTTAGTCCGTGCAGCTTCGCCTGCTTAGGTACAAGATGCTTCTTAGCAATATTAAACTTTTCCTCATTCGTGTAACCCGGCAGCTCAATGATTTCCATTCTGTCAAGCAGTGGAGCAGGGATAGTCGAAGCGTCGTTCGCCGTTGTGATAAACATAACCTTGCTCAGGTCAAATTCAAGCTCGATATAGCGGTCAACAAACGTGCTGTTTTGCTCGCCGTCAAGAGCTTCAAGCAGTGCCGACGAAGGGTCGCCCTTGTAGTCAGAGCCGAGCTTGTCGATTTCGTCAAGCAAAATGATAGGATTCTGCGTGCCGGCCTGCTTAACTGCATTTATAATCCTGCCCGGCATTGCGCCGATATAGGTTTTTCTGTGGCCTCGGATTTCGGCCTCGTCGCTTGTGCCGCCGAGCGAAATTCTCGCAAAGCTTCTGCCCATCGCCGTTGCAATGCTTTTGGCAATCGAGGTTTTACCGACACCCGGAGGGCCTACAAGACAAAGCGTCTGACCGTAACAGCCGTCCGAAAGCGAACGCACGGCAAGAGCTTCGATAATTCTTTCCTTGACCTTGTCGAGACCGTAATGATCGCGGTCGAGCACCTTTCTCGCATGAGCAAGGTCAAGCTTGTCCGTTGAATATTTATGCCACGGAAGCTCAAGGCAGGTTTCAAGGTAAACTCTGATAACCGTCGCCTCGGGTGACGTTGAGGACATTTTTTCGAGCCTTGCACACTCTTTGAGAAGCTTCTTTTCGGATTTTTCGTCAAGACCGAGTGCAATGATTTTTTCTCTGAATTCGTCACATTCCGCCTGCGGAGAAAGACCGTCGTTCAGCTCCTCGGAAATGATTTTCATCTGCTCATGCAGATAATAATCACGCTGGCTCTTGTCGATATTCTCCTGAACCTTTTGATTTATCTCGTTTTCGAGCTTCATCAGGTCGCCCTCGTTGGCAAGCAGACAACAGACCTTTTCAAGACGCTTGAGCGGATTGATTTCGTTGAGAATCTGCTGGCGCTTCTTGTATTCAAGCATGATATTTGAACCGATATAGTCGGCGAGTTCGCCCGGGTCGTTCTTTTCCAGCACGTCGAGAATTATCTCGGCAGGCATCTGCGGAACAACCTCGGCATAGTCCTCGAAATAGTCTTTTGTTTGACGAACAAGTGCAGTTGCATAGTCCTTGTCATCCGATTTGACGCTGATTTCACGGCGGATTTTAACGTCCGTAATCAAATACGGGTCGCATTGAAGCATATCAACCATAGTTGCTCTTGTGATTCCGTCAACCGAAACACGAACCGTGTCGCTGTTCGGCAGGCGCAGGATATGGCTGATCTTTGCAATTGTACCTATTTTAAAAAGCTTATCAAAGTCGGGCTCATCATCCCTGACGTCCTTTTGAGCGACAAGGAAAATTTGCTGATCATCCGCCATGGCAGCTTTGATAGCATGTAACGAACGGGTTCTGCCGACGTCAAAGGTTATTCCCATACCGGGGAAAACAACCAAACCCCTGAGGGCAACGGTCGGCATGACCCTGTATTCCGATGCTTTATTCAAAAAATCAACTCCGATATTCGTATATATGTTGACATTATACATTAAAAAGAGAACTTTTTCAACCTAAAAACTTTACCAAAGCTGTTGAAAAATAGTGTTTTGAATGATAAAATTAGATATATTATTTTTTCGGAGCGATTTATGGAAAGACATCAGCTAATCGAGCGCAGTATAATTAAGAAATACAGAAAATCAATATGGAATAATTTCGTCGGAGCGATAAAGGATTACAAGCTGATTGAGCCTGACGATAAAATTGCCGTCTGCATTTCCGGCGGCAAGGATTCAATGCTACTTGCCAAGTGTATGCAGCATTTGCAGAAATACAGCGACTTTCATTTTGATGTTGAATACATTGTCATGGATCCGGGTTACGTCGGCAACAACAGGGCGAAGATAATTGAAAATGCCGAAATTATGGATATTCCGATAAGGATTTACGATTCGCCGATTTTTGAAACGGTCTATGCCGCAGAGGGCGGTTCACCGTGTTACCTTTGCGCCCGAATGAGGAGGGGATACCTCTACAAATTTGCGCAGGATCTCGGCTGCAACAAAATTGCACTCGGTCATCATTTTGACGACGCTATCGAAACAACGCTGATGAGTATGCTCTACGGTGCGGAGATAAAAACGATGATGCCGAAGCTCAAAAGTACGAATTACGAAGGTATGGAGCTTATCCGACCGCTTTATATGGTCAGAGAAAAGGATATTATCTCATGGGCGAGATACAATGAGCTTGAATTTATCCGCTGTGCCTGCAAGGTTACCCGGGCGAATGAGGAAGCCGATAACGGCTCCAAACGCCAGGAGGTCAAAATGCTCATTAAAAAGCTCAAGGAGGAAAACGACAATGTGGATATGAATATTTTTAAAAGTGTTCACAATGTTAACCTTGCAACGATAATCGGTTACCGTGACTGCGACGGCGGTGAGCTTCATTCATTCACGGAAAGCTATGATAAGTGAGGGACGTCTATGTTTTTTATTGAATATCCGAAATGTTCAACCTGCCAAAAGGCGAAGAAGTGGCTCGATGAGCACAACATTGATTATGTTGACAGACATATTAAAGAGGAAAATCCAACCGCCGATGAGCTTAAGGCGTGGGTCAAGGCAAGCGGAATTGAGATTAAAAAGCTGTTTAACACAAGCGGCATGCTCTACAAGTCGCTGAATCTTAAAGAGAAGCTTCCGACCATGACCGACGAGGAGAAATTTGACCTGCTTGCAACGGACGGAATGCTGGTAAAAAGACCGCTTATTATTGACGGCAACACCGTCCTGATCGGCTTCCGTGAGGCAGAATGGAAGAAACATTTTGATATTGAGTGAAAAATTTGAAAAAACACTTGATTTTCATTTTGCGTTCGGGTATAATAGTAAAGCTATGTAGGAGCACGATTTCCAATCGTGTAACATCAATTAAATAGTGAAAAAGAATTTGGAGAGTTGTCCGAGCTGGCCGAAGGAGCACGATTGGAAATCGTGTAACAGGTCAAAGCCTGTTCGAGGGTTCGAATCCCTTGCTCTCCGCCAAAACGAAAAGCAGGTCGCAAGGCCTGCTTTTTGCTTTGGCAAAAATAAATAAAGGGATTCGAACAAGGAGGGAGCAGACTTGTCTGCGGAAGAAAACAGTCCGGTGGACTGTTTTTGCCGACGTGGTCAAGGAGCGAAGCGACGCGAAGGTGCACGGGAGTGCGCCGAAAAAATCCCTTGCTCTCCGCCATAAAGCCCACCGTAATTTCGATAGAATTACGATGGGCTTTTTCTATGCCGAAAACCGCTTGAAATAAGGCTTTCGGCTGTTCAGACATATAATAAACCCCGTCGCAGAGCGTTTCTGTGGCGGGGTTTTGTGCGTTTTACGGTTGTTTCAGCGATATGAGCCTTATTTCAAGCATCGACAGTATATTGAAATCAACAGTGAGAAAATGATCTGATTTAAGGATACCGTACTCAAAAACGATACGATTACAGGAGAAGATTTTCCGATATTCAAGCCGGGAATTACCAATATTATCTGCAACGGTCCCGTAAATCGAATAGAGATTGTTCCGCGGTGGTGCTGTCTGTAACGGAGTTATCTATTTGGGGTTGTAAAATAATAGAAGTATGGTATAATATCTTTGAATTTGAATGTCAAATCGGTTTTGGGAGAATAAAGCATGGATCAGATTATCGAATGGGCAAAAGAGCTTCAAAGTCTTGCACAAGCAGGACTCTTTTACGGACATGATATATATGACAAGGAACGATATCAACGTATCCGGGAAATATCCGCAGAGATGATGTTGACGAGAGCGGATATACCTGTCGAAAAAATCAAGGGACTGTTTTGTGGCGATGAAGGCTATCAAACACCAAAGTTAGATACTCGAGCTGCGATTTTTAGCGATGAAAAAATTTTGCTTGTATGCGAGAAAGGAAAATGGTCGTTGCCGGGTGGATGGTGCGAATTCAATCTTTCTCCGGCAGACAATATCGTTAAAGAAACAAAAGAAGAGGCAGGACTGGATGTTCGTGTTGAAAAGGTTATAGCTATTCAGGACAGAGATAAGCACAATCCTCCACCGTATGCATATGGCGTGGTAAAAATATTCTATCTATGCAAAGTTCTCGGAGGTAAGTTTACCGAAAATATTGAGACATCGGAAAGCAGATTTTTTTCAAAAGAGGAGCTTCCATTGTTAGCTGAGGAAAAATGTAACAAAGAGCAAATTTTAATGTGCTTTGATGCGTATAATTCCAATAATTGGACGGTTGTTTTTGACTGACTACTTCAATTTTGTCACTTTACAAGTAAATCCCTCTTATCATACCACCGGGGATAAATCCCCAGTGGTATTTTTATGCCCGGAAGGAGGTCGATTTCATGATTCCGGTAGAGTAATGCAACCTCTCTGAACCGAAGTTGTACCCCCATAAAATAGTTTCTAATAAAATTAGGGCTATTTGTTAAACAAAAAGAGGGATTCGAACAAGGAGGGAGCAGACGCAGTCTGCGGAAGAAAACAGTCCGGTGGACTGTTTTTGCCGACGTGGTCAAGGAGCGAAGCGACGCGAAGGCGCACGGGAGTGCGCCGAAAAAATCCCTTGCTCTCCGCCAAAACGAAAAGCAGGTCGCAAGGCCTGCTTTTTGCATTGGCAAAAATAAATAAAGGGATTCGAACAAGGGGGGAGCAGACTTGTCTGCGGAAGAAAACAGTCCGGTGGACTGTTTTTGCCGACGTGGTCAAGGAGCGAAGCGACGCGAAGGTGCACGGGAGTGCACCGAAAAAATCCCTTGCTATCCGCCATAAAGCCCCCCGTAATTTTGATAGAATTACGGCGGGCTTTTTCTATGCCCGAAAACCGCTTGAAATCAAGACTTTTGCCGTTTTTGAGCATAAACGAACCCCGTCACAGAGCGTTTCTGCGGCGGGGTTTTGTGCGTTTTACGGTTGTTTCGGCATGATAAGCTTTTATAATCGTTAAACGGCTGCGGTAAATATTAATTCAATGAAATATAAAACTTTCAGTATCCCTTGAACAGCCGTGCAGATATTTGGTTTATCTGTTTTTGACCGGAAGACTGATCTCAAATACCGCTCCCGAGTCGTTTTCTGCTTTTATCGTACCCTTGTGCAGGGAAACTATCTCCTTTGCAAGGGCAAGTCCTATTCCGGCACCTCCCTTACGAGTACTGAAAAAGCGATCGAAGATATGAGGCAGAAGCTCCGGCTCGATGCCTTCGCCGTCATCCCGGATATGAACAACGGCTTTCCCGTTTTTCTGTCTGCATTCGATTATTATCTGCTCTTTAGCATATCGCAGGGCGTTTGTGATGATATTCGTAAAAGCACGCCGCAGTTGAATTTCGTCACAGCCGACAAGAACCGGACTGTTGTCAAAATGAGGTATAAAATGAATATTTTTTTGCTTTGCAATATTCTCAGTGCTTCGCATGCAGTCATAAAGAAGCTCTCGAACATCAGAAGTATGAAAGTCCTCTTTTAATTGACCTGCCTCAAGCTTGGAGAGGGTAAGCAGTTCCTCAATCAGAGAGGACATCCTCTCGTTCTCTTCAAGTATTATGCCGGAAGCTTCAACAGGCTCAAGAACCCCGGTGTGTATTCCTTCCGCGCATCCCTGAACAGCCATTATCGGAGTTTTCAGCTCATGCGAAATGTTTTGAAAAAACCATTTTTGCGATTCATGCGCAGTCTCAACATAACCGCCGAGCTTACGTCCGAAAAGGCAAATCAAGACAGTTAACACTGCGAGCACAGCAAAAAATACGGCGTTAAGATAAGTCGCATACTGCATGACAGCTCCGACATCCACATAGAGAATGTAAGAAAAGGCGTTTTCATATTCATCGGCTTCAACCTGAGTTATTCGGAAAACAAAACGGCTGCCGCCGATTCTGAGGGTATGAAATTCATCTGAGGCGGGTTTTTCGTTCAAACAGTGATTTTTCAGCAGGTATTCGGCTTTTGAGAGGTGGTCTGAAGGAGAAAGCTCGCCCTCAATTTCAAGATACCGTACGCTCGGCGTTAGAAAATGCTCGTCTGCATTATCCTGCACGTTTGCGGTGTCGATATAGGGAAACGGTTCACTGCTGTCCTCCTCCGAGAGTATCGCTTTTTTTGCCTCGGCAGTCAAATACTGCGGAATAAAGATATTGACAACAGCGAGAAGTGACGCAAATACAAGCAGCATCGTGCCGAGAACGGAAAGCGTTATTTTTCTTTTTATGTTCTTCATTTTCCGTCTCCCTTAGTGTGTAACCGGTAGCCGTAGCCCCAGACCGTTTCGATCAACACATCGCTGTCTGCCGAGGTAAGCTTACTGCGAATCCTGCGCAGTGTTTCATCGGTTACTCTTGTTTCCACATCGTCGTTATATCCCCAGATATGTTCGAGCAGCTCGTCGCGTGAAAATGCCTTACCGTTGCCATGCATTAAAAACAGGAGCATTTTCAATTCATTCGGAGAGAAGGCGAGGGGCTTTCCCTTACAGAAAAGCTTCTTCTCGTCACCCGAAAAGTGTAAGTCGCCGACGGTAATGTCTTTGTCCATGGCGTCTGCGCCCCGTCGCTCCATTTCAACACGGCGGAGAAGCGCTTTAACGCGCATTAAAAGAACCGTAGGACGAAAAGGTTTGGTCAGATAGTCGTCTCCGCCCTGAAGAATTCCGTTAACATAGTCATATTCGGTATCCTTTGCCGTGAGCAGAATAATCGGAACCTTATCCTTCTCGCGGATGAGACGACAGCAGGTCAGTCCGTCCGTGCCGGGCATCATTATGTCAAGAATAACAAGATCGGCACGTCTTTTGAAAAACGCACTTAAAAGCGCGTCTCCGTTTTCGAACGCGCACACTTCATATCCGTCATTTTCAAGAAAGCTATAAAGCGTTTCTCTTATGTTTTTTTCATCCTCTGCGATGTATATAAGCTGTTTCATGATCCCTCCGTAGAAATTCAGAGCCGTTCCACTCGGAAACGGCTCTATATTTGTGGATTATCTGCGCATTTTTCGCAGAGCGAAGAGTTACACACCGTGATTAAAAGGCCATATCCGGGTCATTTGCCGCAACCTTTACATCATACTCATCGCTGACGCGATCCCAAAGCTCAGTATTTCTTTCAAGAACCTCTGTAATTTTGTCATTGATACCGTCTATCTCGCCATAAAGCTTGTCGGCATTTTCATCGGTCATGCGTGCGTATACGGCATCAATCTGTTTTTCATATTTTGCAAGCTCGTCAAGGTCGGCAAGAAGAAGCGCTCTTTCTTTTTCGCTCAGAGTGTCGAGATTTCTGACAAACGTTTCATACGAATAATCTTCCTCGCAAAGGTCGTTGAGATCGGCCTCGTTCAGTTCAAAGGTCATATCCGTTTCGTTTGCGGCGATCTGTTCGTCGTACTCATCATTAACGCGATCCCAAAGCTTTGTATTATTTTCGAGGACTGATGTAATTTTACTCTCGATACCGTCAATCTCATTGTAAAGCTTGTCGGCATTATCGTCTGTCATGCGTGCATAGATGTCGTCAATTTGCTTTTCGAATTCTTCAAGACGGTTAAGGTCATCGATAAGAGTTGCTTTTTCCTTCTCGCTCAGCGAGCTCATATTCTTAACAAAGCTCTCCATTGAAGGTGAATTGCAGTTGTCGGATGAATTTGCACAAACGATTTCGGGCATTGTCTCAATCTTATCTTTCTCTCTGCCTTTCGGAGAAGCGGCGACCGCCGAAACGGTAACAGCGCTCAATGCAAGAATAAGTGCCGCTGCGATTGCAATAATGTTTTTTTTGTTTTTCATAATAAGTGCTCCTTTGAATTGATTTGCGGATTTCCTTTCCGCAACATAAGCATAGCAAAAAAGAAAGCCTTATTCACCGAAAAAACGGTTGAAAGTTGTCACAAATTTGTAAGAGTCAAAAAAGCACGGCATAAAAATATATAAACGGTTTCCGACACGGTCAGCAGGCGTTACGCAGGCGCCACCGTAAATTCTACGGTCATTTTGGCTTCTTTTGATTTTAGTCTGTACCCCTTTGTTTTATAGCTGACTGTCAAGCGATAGGTTCCCTCTTCAAGAGGCATGGGAACAGGTTCTGAGTAAACGGCTCTTTGCCGGAAAAGAACCTGAATATCCGTTGATTCTCCCGGATTAAGCTTTGACATATAAACAAAATCATTATCGTCAAGCATCTGATCAAACGGGATTTCTACCCACTGATCGTCCTTTTTCATTTCAACGGACTCTACGAGAATATTGAGGTCAAGCATTTTTCCCGTTTTGTTTTCAAATATAAATACAGCGGATGTGTCGCCGGCTTTTATTCCTTTTTCGGGCGTTATGGTTGCTTTAGACATATCTCCCGGAATGAAAAAAGAAATAATGATTAAAAAAATCGTTGTTATTTTAGTCATTGTCTGATCCTCCTGTATACGGTATTAAATTATTTTGTCGGAAACCGTTTTTGACATTTTATATTATTCAATAGAATTTCGCAGCAGTCTATTAACATTTACATAGGAAAAGCAACGGCAATTGTTGTTCCGATATCGGAGCTGTCCTCAACCCGAACATCACCGCCGTGCAAGGCGGCAATTTCCCAAACAAGCGACAGACCAAGTCCTACACCGCCGTATTCGCGGCTGCGGGATTTGTCCACACGGAAAAAGGGCTGAAAAATGCTTTCCCGATACTGTTCGGGAATACCGTGCCCTGTATCAGATATACGGATAACAAGATGCGTTCCCTCTTTTGACGTTTTAACATTCACTGTTCCGTTCGGGCGATTGTACCGTATGGCATTCTCGGTCAGATTAAAAATCAGCCGATATATCAGCGTATCGCTGCCGGTCATAACACCGTTTCCGCAAAATTCGAGAGCAATACCGTTTTTGTCCGCCAGCGGAGAAAGATCGGCAAAAATTTCCTCAACCATGGGAGCTATCTCTATTTGGTCGGTACACGGCACCGTGCGAAGCTCGCTCATCTCAAGGAGAGTTTTCGTCATTTGAGACATTCGCTCCGTCTGTTCACGCAGCAGGCAAAGAAAGTCCGCCGTTTCCGGCAGCACATCGGGATGCTCTGCGGAAAAAAGATCAAGCTGAGCCTGCATAAGCGCAAGCGGAGTGCGAAGCTCATGGGCTGCATTTCCGGTGAACTGCCGTTGAGCTGTAAAGCCCTCGTCAAGACGGTCGAGCATACTGTTGAATGATATGCTGAATTGTCTAAACTCCGGCAGTACATTCTCGGTTATTTTCATATCGGTAAGGTTATTCATCTGAACTTTTTCAACTTGAGACGCAAAGGTTCGCAAGGGTTTCAGTGAACGGCCGCTGAAAAAATATGCCAATACACCGCCGATAAGAGTCACCGCTGCCGTAATGTACCAGTTAGTAGCGATAAAGGAATCCTGCACACCGTGTATAACAATCGTCAGCTCTTTATCCGTCTTTTCCTGTTCTGGATCAAAGAAACCCGGTTCTCCGGCGTCTGTGTTGCTGTATGCAGAAACATAGGAACCGATGGAATCCATATAATGTCTTCCGGAAAAGCTTAAAAGGCAGTTCATGGTAACGCAGGTCACGCCGATTAAGACGGCGGTCATCAAAGTGATGCGCCATTGCAAAGAAAGCTTCCTCATAAGATGTTGTCCTCCATAACATATCCTTCACCGATACGGTTGCGAATAGGGTCATACCCAAGAGCGGCACGTAATTTTTTGCGCAGAGCGGAAATATGTACCCGAATCGAATTACTGAAATTGTCCACGCTGTTATCCCAAACATGGTCAATAAGTTCTTCCTGACTTACAGGACGTCCCCGGTTAAGCAACAGGTATTCAAGAATTGCCGACTCTTTTCGGGTTAGAGTCAGTTTAAGCCCGGCGGCAGAGGCTATGCGTGATTTGGTGTCAAAAGAAATATCTCCGCATGTAAGAACCACGTCGTTTTGCGTGAACTGTCGCCGTGTCAGGCTGCGTATTCTTGCCTCTAACTCTTCTAAATGAAAGGGCTTTGATAAATAGTCATTTGCGCCGGAATCAAGTCCATCCACTTTATCGGCTACTTCACTGCGTGCGGAAAGAATCAGAACCTTTGTGTCTCTGTCTGTTTGACGAAGCTTGCGCAACACGGTCATGCCGTCCGTGCCAGGCAGATTTAAGTCAAGCAGTACAAGGTCATAGCTCTCAATGCTGAGAAGCTCAATCGCTTCATTTCCGTCATAGCAAGAATCTACACTGTAATCAAGACGGCGCAGACTGCGTACAATTGTTTCGCACAGCACCTTCTCGTCTTCAACAACTAAAATATGCATAAAATCCTCCTCACTTTTTATTTTTCATCTTATTTAACGATTTTATTATATCATACAAACATAAGATTTTTGTTAAGTTTTTATTTTTAACGCAGATTTTATATACTCGGTGCTATAATGAGGGCACAAAAGAAAGGGGTGACTTCATTGATTCGATCAAAAAAAGCCTTGCTTCAAATTGCATTGCTTATCGGTGCAGCGGCAATGATTTGTTTCGGAGCCTTGCGCGGCGAGGCGGACACCGTGCTTAGCAAGGCGATCAGACTGTGTTTGGAGTGTGTCGGAATTGGATAGAAAGAAACCTGATATTAAGAAAAAAGGCATATCACAGATTTTGTCACGCTTTCGTAGTTTGATACAAGCGGCAGCGACACTTCTAACCAACATCCACCTGCCGAATTTTTTAAAGGGTGGAATTTATCAAGGAAAAGGAAAAGCCGTTTGCGTCCCCGGACTGAATTGCTATTCCTGCCCGGCGGCATCGGGAGCTTGCCCGATAGGCTCGTTTCAAGCGGTGGTTGGGTCGTCAAAATTTGCTTTTTCGTATTATATTACGGGATTTCTTATTCTGCTGGGCGTATTGCTGGGGCGATTCATCTGCGGTTTCCTGTGCCCGTTTGGCTGGTTTCAGGAGTTGCTGCACAAAATCCCGACACGAAAAATTTCCACAAAGAAGCTGAAAGGGCTTACCTACATAAAATATGCCGTTTTACTCATAACGGTAGTTTTACTGCCCGCCCTTGCAGTCAATGACATCGGAATGGGGGATCCATTCTTCTGCAAATACATTTGCCCGCAGGGGGTTCTCGAGGGAGCAATACCTCTTGCTGCCGTCGATTCCGGACTCCGTGCCGCATTAGGGTCATTGTTTTCGTGGAAGCTCGGCGTCCTTATTGTTACGATCGTGCTGAGTGTGCTGTTCTACCGTCCGTTCTGCAAATGGCTGTGTCCGCTGGGTGCATTTTATGCGTTGCTTAACAAAGTATCCTTTCTCGGAATGAAGGTTGATAAGAACAAGTGTGTCTCATGCGGAAAATGTGCAAAGGCGTGCAAAATGGATGTAGATGTTACCAAAAGCCCTGATCATACCGAATGTATCCGCTGCGGTATGTGTGTGCGTGCCTGCCCCACGGATGCAGTTAAATTCCGTTACGGATTTTGTAATGGGAAAGATAATATATGCCCGGGCAAAAGTTTGAAAAAACAAAAAATATCAAATAAAGATAAGGAGTAATTGCTTATGAAAACAAAAAAATTAACGGCCGTACTTATTTCGTTCCTGCTGATTCTCAGCCTTGCCGCCTGCGGTATGTCAAAAGACAGCAAGAAGAATGAAGGAAACAAGGACACCGAGATCGCATCATTACTGACAGCAGATCCGAAAACAAAGGACGAGGCATCCGAACTGCACCAAAAACTAATGGCGCAGGAAACGGCGATTCTGTCCGAAAACAACGCTCTCTGGGAAAAGGTATTCATGTCTGCCGACAAAGGAATGGCAATGATCGAGGACGGAGGCAACTACGGTGAATTCTTGCTTAAAACAATTGAAGGCGCAAAAGATCAGTTTACTGCCGATGAACTTAAAATTCTCAAAGACGGAGCAGCACAGATACAAGAAATCGAGGGTAAGCTGACTGTTCTTGAACAGAAATTCCCGGGCTGCGGAAAGAAACCGTCCGAAGGCGATATGAGCGTTCCGGCGGAAAACGGAAAGCCCAAGGAAAACAGTGACCTGATGAAATTCCCTTCATTCGAGGGTAAGGACCTTGATGGAAAAGAAGTGAAAAGCAACACGCTGTTTGCCGGTAATACAGTCACAGTGGTAAACTTCTGGTTTACGACCTGCAGCCCCTGTGTCGGTGAAATTCCCGAGCTTGAGGCACTGAACAAAAAGCTCTCCGAAAAAGGCGGAGAGGTAGTCGGTATAAATTCCTTTACACTGGACGGCGATAAAACTGCGATTTCGGAAGCAAAGGATGTTCTGACGAAGAAAGGTGCAACATACAAAAATATCTGGTTTGATTCAAAGAGTGAAGCCGGAAAATTCACTTCGGGGCTGTATTCCTATCCGACGACATATGTGGTCGATAAAAACGGCAACATCGTAGGCGATCCGATCGTAGGCCCCATCACGGGTAAAAAGCAAATGGAGAAGTTGAATAAGCTTATTGACCAAGCTCTGGCAAGCAGCAAGAATTAAGTCGATTTAACATGGTTTATACACGCCCTCCGGGGAAATTTCAGAGGGCGTACAAGAGAAAACAGTATGGTTTACCGAAACTCAAGCTTGAGATTTGCGCTTCGCATCGTTCATTACTCTTTTTCAATGTCAGTAGGAAAGATCCTTCGGCACAGCAACTTTTCGTGCCGCCTGACGGTTTCTCACCCGAAAGAAGTTCGGGTATTCCTCGGCTGCTCGATTGTTGTGGGGCGGGAGACACGCAAGGTTCATACCGGATTTCACCTTACCGAAATATAAACTAAATATCCCCTTAGGAACATTAAAAGGCTCCTAAGGGGATTCGTTTTATTTCTGCGGACAATGGTTTGTCGCAACAATGTTTATTCCTGTGTCGCAAATGTTTTCAATAAGGACATCGCCGAGCTTAACGGGTGCCTTAACTTCAACATCGGCAATTGCTTTCATGCAGTCCATGATTTTCTCCTTCGGGAGAGCACCCTTCGACTTGCACGGAACAACATTATGAATTCCACCGCTTACCTTGACTGTCGTTGCAAGGCTTCTGACCGGGTGAGTACATTCTGTTCTCGCATATGCGTCTCCGCGCTTGCAGGTGTTGCCTGTTACGGAAACGACCTCGCCGCTGTCATTCAGTTCAACGGTAATTCCGCAGCCCATAGGGCATGAAACGCAAATAATATTCTTCTGCATAAATCAACCCTCCACCGAAATTTCAATTACACCGTCGTGTTCAAAGCTTTTGAGAACGTCATTTTTAATAACAACGTTTTCCATCTCGCCGGGAGCAAGTCTCGGCTTCTTGCGGCTGAGTATTTCCACGCCGTTATATTTAACGACGATTTTTGCATTTTTATAGGTCTGACCGACTCTGAAGAAGAGCTTAACGTCATTCTCGTTTTTAATATCCACTTTCTGCGGAACAATGTAGCGAACTCCGTTGACTCCCTTGGTTTTTACATATTCATGGCTGCTTGTCTGACCGAGGACATATCTTGCCGCACCCTCGCCGGCAGTCTGGCTTTCAAGAGTAACGTAGTCAACAAGGTCGTGAACGTGGAGAACGTTGCCGCAGGCAAAAACACCCTTGTGAGAGGTCTCTCTGAACTCATTTACGACTGCACCGTTTGTAACGGGATCAAGCTCAATGCCGACAGCTCTTGTAAGCTCGTTCTCCGGAATAAGACCGACCGAAAGCATGAGCGTGTCACACTCAATGTACTGCTCCGTACCCTTGATAGGACGGCGGCTTTCGTCAACGTCGGCAATCGTAACGCCCTCGACTCTGTCTTTGCCGTGAACCTCGATAACGGTACAGCTCAGACGAAGCGGAATGTTGAAATCGTCAAGGCACTGAACAATGTTTCTTGTCAGTCCGCTTGAATAAGGCATAAGCTCGCACACGACCTTAACCTCGGCGCCCTCAAGAGTCATACGCCTTGCCATGATAAGACCGATATCTCCCGAACCGAGGATAACAACTTTTTTGCCCGGCATGTAACCGTCTATGTTGACATATTTCTGCGCCGTGCCTGCTGTCATAACGCCCGAAGCTCTTGTTCCGGCAATGTTCAGCGCACCTCTCGGACGCTCACGGCAGCCCATTGCAAGGATAATTGCCTTCGCCTGAATTTCAAGCAGACCGTCCTCCTTGTTGACCGCATAAACAATGTTACCGTCCGTTATTTCAAGTGCCATTGTATCGGTTTTGTATTCAATTCCTTTTTCGTGCACAAGCTGAATAAATCTGTCGGCATATTCCGGGCCTGAAAGCTCCTCACCGAAATAATGAAGTCCGAAGCCCGTATGTATGCACTGCTCAAGAATTCCGCCGAGAGTCTCGGCTCTCTCAAGTACAAGAATGCTGTCGACGCCGCATTCCCTTGCTTTTATTGCGGCTGCCATTCCGGCAGGACCGCCGCCGATTACAACTATATCATAATTAAGCATAATTCCCGCCTCACTTTGTTCTGTCATAGAGAATTTTCGACTCGCCGCCGAATTTTGTAATTTCATTGATTTCTACGCCAAGCTCACGGGCGAGCAGTTCGACTACCTTTGAACCGCAGAAGCCGCCCTGACAGCGACCCATGCCCGCTCTCGTTCTGCGCTTAACTCCGTCAACGTCTCTTGCACCTGCCGGAGCATGAATTGCGTCGAGAATTTCGCCCTCAGTGACTGTCTCGCAGCGGCAAATAATTCTGCCGTAAGCGGGGTTTTTCTTAACAAGCTCCTTGCGCTCTTCATTGCTCATGTTTCTGAAGCGCACGGGAGCCTTGCGCTCGGGAATAAAGCTATTTTTTTCCTCCGCGCCGATTGCCTTTGCTACTGTTTGTCCGACATATTCAGCAATAGCGGGAGCGGCAGAAAGGCCCGGAGATTCAATACCTGCAACGTTAAAGAAACGGTTGTTCTTTTTGCTCGGCTCAATGATAAAATCATCATTGACACCGTGTGCCCTGAGACCTGCGAAGGAGGTAATGACCGCTCTTGTGGAAACCGACGGAACGGATTTCCGAGCAGCATTGAGAACGTCGGCAAGCTCACTCGCCGTTGTTGAAACGTCCTCCTTGTCCTCAATATCAAGTGCACTCGGACCGATGAGCAGATTGCCGTCAACCGTCGGGGTGACAAGAACTCCCTTGCCCATCTTGGACGGGCACTGGAATATTGTATGCTTTGCGAGTGAACCGACCGACTTGTCGCAGAGCATATATTCGCCCTTTCTCGGGATAATTTTTATTGAATCGTCGCCTATAAGTGTAGCAATTTCGTCGCTGTAAACACCTGCGGCGTTGATTATATATTTTGCACCGATTGATTTTTCACCGTCGGCAAGAGTGAAGCAGTTGCCGTCAAAATCAATCTTTTTAACCATAAAATTACGAATGAAATCCGTACCGTTTATAACGGCATTTTCCGTCGCCGCAACCGTCAGCTCATAGGGGCAGACAATACCCGCCGTCGGTGCCCAAAGAGCCGCTTTAGCCTCGTCGCTGATATTCGGCTCAGCCTCGCGGAGCTTGTCCGCATCATAGATTTCAAGGTTTGGAACGCCGTTCGCCTTTCCTCTTTCAAGAAGAACGTTTAAGGTTTCTGTTTCTTCGTCTGAGAAAGCAACAACAAGCGAGCCTATGTTTTTAAAAGGAACGTTCAGCGTTTTGCAAATCTCCGGCATAAGCTCGGTTCCCCTGACATTGAAGCGCGCTTTAAGCGTGCCGGGCATTGCATCAAAACCTGCGTGAACAATCGCACTGTTTGCTTTTGAAGTTCCCATTGCCACATCGTTGCATTTTTCAACAAGGGCAACGCTGATATCATAGCGGCTGAGCTCTCTTGCGATGAGCGAACCGATAACACCTGCGCCCACAACGGCAACATCGTAATTCATTGATAAACCCCCATATACAATCATGATATTTTGTATTATAGCATATTATTACGCATAAAACAACCGAACTTGAAAGATTGTAATTCAAAATAAACATTTTTGACGAAAGAGCTAAAATATCCCGAAAAAATAACAATTTGGGAACCGATTTATAGAAAAAGAAAAAGCCAAATCATTTGACTTGGCTTTTTCTTGGCGGAGAAGGGGAGACTCGAACTCCCGCGCCGGTTACCCGACCTACGCCCTTAGCAGGGGCGCCTCGTCACCAACTTGAGTACTTCTCCATTGGTAACAAAACAGTTACTATTTTGTTGTTGCAGGACCTCCAAAATCGGAAGTCCTGCAAAGTGGCGGAGAGAGTGGGATTCGAACCCACGGTATGTTGCCATACGACGGTTTTCAAGACCGTTCCGTTATAACCACTTCGGTATCTCTCCTAATGCTCGGATATTCTATCATAAATTGCCGTTAATGTCAATATAAAAATCAAAATTAGTATAGACTTTTTTCTTTCTATAATATATAATTTATCCGTAATTTATATAAACGAGGGATTTTTAATGCTTACGGTTGAAGAAAAAAGAACTGCCGCCGATGTTATCGCATTGATTGCGTCGACGGTTAACGGCTTTGCTCTGCCGGTGAACGAGATCACCGACTGGCAGGGGATAATTGACTTCGCAAAGAAGCAGAGCGTACTTAATCTTGTTGCCTATGCCGCAGAGTCGCTTAAAATCAAACCGGATGAACGCACAATGAGATTTCTCGATGAATTTCGTATGCAAAAGATGGTCGTGGAGGCTCAACAGGAGCTTGCCGCTTGTGACGCTTGCCAAAAGCTTGATAAAATGGGTGTTCGTCATATGCTCCTCAAAGGCTCGGTGATGAAAAATTTTTATCCCTCTCCCGATATGCGGACAATGGGTGATATTGATATTCTTGTTGATGCAGCCCGTTGTGATGATGTTGTTAAAGCCTTCATGGCCGACGGATTTGAATTTGCCGGCGAAGGCAACTTGCACTCTAATGTAAAAAGAGGCAACGTATATATTGAATTTCATCGCTCAATGGTGGATAGCTGCCATGAGACGCTGTCGGCTTACTACGGGGACGGCTTCCGCTTGCCGCACAAGAGCGAAGGCAGTGAATACGAATACAAGCTCACAGACGAGGATTTTTATGTTTTTCTTGTCGCTCATATTGCAAAGCATTATCGCTACGGCGGAACGGGAATTCGATCCCTGCTCGATTTGTATATTTATGAAAAGTCTCTGCCGTCGCTCGATTTTGACTATATAAACGGAGAGCTTGAGAAAATCGGCCTGCTTGTTTTTTACAACAAAATCAGAAAGATTACATATGATTGGTATTCGGGCGGCTTTGACGGAGAGTTTGATATCATGTCGGAATATATAGTGTCCGGCGGAGTTTACGGCATTGACGGAATATCAATGCAAAACAGTTTTATTTTGGATAATATTGACGAAGATATTCATTCAAAAAAAATAAAAAATATTTTCGGAATAATTTTTCTTAATTATGATGAGATGAAAATTCGTTATCCGGTTTTGAAGAATAAAAAATTTCTTTTGCCTTTGCTTTGGATTGTCAGGTTTTTTGACACCATAATACATAATCCCAACAATGCAAAGGGCAGATTTAATGACTCGAAAAAGATAATGAATATCGACGACAACATGGTGGAAGTTCAAAGAATTTCGGGAATAAAAAAGCTGTAATTTTAAAGAGGTAGTTTGTTTTGGTAGGTCTCGGCACAATCATAAATTCTGCGGCAATAATTGTCGGCGGAGTGTTCGGTCATTTGTTCGGCAAAATTCTTAACGAAAGAATTCAGGATTCGCTGCAAAAAGCGAGCGGTATATGCGTACTTTTTATCGGAATTGCAGGAGCGATGGAGGGTATGCTCAAGCTCTCCGGCTCGTCGCTTTCGGCAGGACGTTCAATGCTTATTGTTGCAAGTCTTGCTCTCGGAGCTTTGGTCGGTGAGATTCTTAATATTGAGCACGGCTTTGAGCGTTTCGGCGAATGGCTGAAAGTTAAGACAGGAAATGCAAAGGACAAAAGTTTTGTTGAAGGCTTTGTGACCGCTTCGCTGACGGTTTGCATAGGCGCAATGGCGGTGGTCGGTTCAATTAAGGACGGAATTTCCGGCGATTATTCAATACTTGTTACCAAAGCGATACTTGACTTGATTATTATTACGGTTATGACCTGCTCCCTTGGAAAGGGCTGTGCGTTTTCGGCAATACCTGTTGCTGTTTTTCAAGGATTGATTACCGCACTTGCAAGGCTTATTAAGCCGCTGATGACGGACGGCGCGTTGGCAAATCTTTCTCTCATCGGCTCGATTTTGATTTTCTGCGTTGGAGTTAATCTTGTATGGGATAAAAGAATCAAGGTTGCAAATCTGCTTCCGTCGCTTGTCTTTGCCGTTGCAATAGCATTTCTACCGTTTAATTTATAATAATTTACGATGTAAATATATAATAGCTTGCCTCTTCTTGATTAAATCAAGGGGAGGCAAGAAAATTTCTGCCTAAAAGCAAATTAAATCGTAGCTCCTCGGTGCGATGTGGGCACAACGGCTAAAGATTTAATAAAACGTTTATACGGATGCGGATTGCTTTTTGCAAAAGCTTTTTAAAATATTGCTTCTGAATATAAAATTATGTAATTCTGTCAAAAAAATGTAAAAGCTATTGATTTTTATGGCAAAATAAGTTATAAAATATTTGAGGGTGAGGACATTGCCCCAAATAAAACAGGAGGAGAATTTCTATGAAAAAAATACTCAGTGTTGTACTTGCGGTTGTTATGATGTTTTCGGTTTCAATAATCGCATTTGCAGAAAAAGGCTCAACAATCGAGCTTGACAAAGAGTACACGGTTACTCTCAAAAACGATACGGTGAACTACACGTTTACCGCACCCGAGGACGGAGCATATCGCCTCAGCGCATCAATTAAGTTCAAAGAAAAAGATTTCGGCATCGCATCTGTTGTTGTCGGAAACGAGGAAAAAATCTTTTCTTCAATACATCTTTATTTTATGGATGTTTCGGAAGAGGAAGACATTTTGGATTTTTCAAATTTTGAAGATGATGATATTTTCATGGCAAAAAAAGACAGCGATTTGGATGTTTCCGTTGAAATAGGCTTGCCGGATTCGGAAGAGGATATCACATTTACCGAAACAACCGTTACCTTCAAAATCACGAGAGTACAGGATCTCAATGAGATCAAAATAGGCGAATCCTATATGGCTAACGGCACCGAATACTTTATTTTTAAGCCGACTGAGGACGGAGTTTGCGATATCTGGTCTTATGAGTGTCCGAATATTTCGGTTATGGATACGTACGGAAATATGTACTACGGCTCTATTGACATCGACGGCTTCCCGGCAGATGTACCTTTTAAATATAAGGCCGGAGAGCTTTACGGCATATATGTAGAAGGCAACTATGATGAGAACGATAAGCCGATTGATTCCGTATTTCATGTGGTTGACGGCAAAACGATTTCTCCCGATGTAATTGAACTTGACGATATCACTGTTATTAAACGTACAAGCGAGAACGTTTATCCCGAGGTTTATCCGATAGGCTCTATGTTCAACTACGACAGACTTGAGGTTTCCGTCGGCAATGAAAGAATTGCGACTGCCGAATATAATCCGGAGACGGGTTCAATCACCGTTTACGGCAAGCATTACGGAAAAACAACGCTTACGGTAACCGAGCCGATTTCAGGCACAACGGCTGAGGTTGAAGTTGAAGTTATTTCGAGAACAACAAACTTCTTCAGAAATGTTTTTGAGTTTATCAAGGGTATTTTTGATTTCATCTTCGGAAGATAAGGCTATTTGATCTTAGAATCAGCAAACAGATAAAAGTCATTCTGCCGCAGGCAGGGTGACTTTTTCGGCTTCAGGTATTATTTATTATTCTAAAAATAAGAATATCCGCCGAATACGGCAGATGAAAGGAATTTCATTGCAGAGTCGACGGAATATCGAACGTTTATCAGTCTCGGAAAAACCGAGTGGAAGCTTTATGAAATTGCGAATTTTCGGAAAACAGATACAGCGTACACTAATGAGTTATAAACCCGGCTTGCGTGCTCCATGTGGTGAGACGAAAAAAAATGCACCCCGAAATACAATCATGTGCTTCGGGGTGCTGCTTTATCTTGATAGCTGTTTATAAGGCGAACAGATTTGCTTTGCCTTGCAAAAAGTCAATGTTGGGTGGATCAAACCGCCGGATTATTTCTCGCTCTGCATCTTCAACGCTGCCTCAATGAAGCCCTTGAAGAGCGGGTGAGCCTTATTCGGTCTGGACTTGAATTCGGGGTGGTACTGAACACCGACGAAAAACGGACGGTCGGAAAGCTCGACAGTCTCAACAAGTCTGCCGTCGGGGGACTTGCCGGAAAGGACAAGACCGTTTTCGGTGAGTATATCGCGATAATCGTTGTTGAATTCATAACGGTGGCGGTGTCTCTCGGAAATTTCATTCGTGCCGTAGCAACGCTCCATGGTTGTGCCCTCGGCAATTACGCAGGGATATGCGCCGAGACGGAGTGTGCCGCCCTTGTCAATGTTTTCGCTTTGACCGGGCATGAAGTCAATAACCTTATTTTTGCATATTTCATCAAATTCGCCCGAATGTGCGTCTGAAATTCCGCAGACGTTTCTTGCGTATTCGATAACGGCAATTTGCATACCGAGACAAATTCCGAAATACGGCACGTTGTTCTCTCTTGCGTACTTTGCGGCAAGGATCATACCTTCGATTCCTCTGCCGCCGAATCCGCCGGGAACAATGATTCCGTCAAGGCCTTTGAGCATATCCTCATAGGTTTCCTTGGTGAGCTGCTCGGAATCTATCCAATTTATGTCAATATGCGTGTCGAGCGTATAGCCTGCATGGCGCATTGCTTCGGCAACGGAGAGATAAGCATCATGCAACTGAACGTATTTGCCGACAAGTCCGATATGTACGGTGTTTCTGCGATTCTTGATCCTTTCGACAAGGCTTGTCCACTCTGAGAGATTCGGGGCGGGAGCGTCGATATTGAGCTCGCGGCAAACAACGGAGGAAAAGTTTGCCTTTTCAAGCATGAGCGGTGCTTCATAAAGATAAGGAAGTGTGATATTCTCGATTACGCAATCGGGTTTAACGTTACAGAACATGGAAATCTTCTTGAAAATCGATTCTTCAAGCGGCTCATCGCAGCGAAGAACAATGATGTCGGGACGGATTCCCATTCCCTGAAGCTCCTTGACGGAGTGCTGAGTTGGCTTTGATTTATGTTCGTCCGAACCGCGGAGGAACGGAACAAGTGTAACATGAATAAAGAGACTGTTTTCCTTGCCGACTTCAAGAGAGATCTGTCTTACCGCCTCAAGAAACGGCTGGCTCTCGATATCGCCGATTGTGCCGCCGATCTCGGTGATAACCACATCTGCGTCAGTCTTTTTACCTACACGGTAAACAAAGTCCTTGATCTCGTTGGTGATATGAGGAATTACCTGAACCGTTGAGCCGAGGTATTCGCCGCGTCGCTCCTTGTTGAGCACGTTCCAGTAGACCTTACCTGTTGTGAGGTTTGAATACTTGTTAAGGTTTTCATCAATAAATCTCTCGTAATGACCGAGGTCAAGGTCGGTCTCTGCGCCGTCCTCCGTGACGTAAACCTCACCGTGCTGGTACGGGCTCATTGTACCCGGATCAACGTTAATGTAGGGGTCGAGCTTCTGCGCGGCAACCTTGAGTCCTCTTGCCTTGAGAAGTCGTCCGAGCGAAGCCGCCGTGATTCCCTTGCCGAGGCCGGAAACAACGCCGCCTGTTACAAAGATGTATTTTGTCATAAATGTCCCTCCGTTTATTTATAAGTCAAAATTATATTTTCCGCTATTTTTCGCCGTGTAACGCATCTGTCCATCGCTTGCTTTTCAATGTATCTGTGCGCCTCCGGCTCTGTCATTTTAAGCTGTTCTATCAAAAGGCATTTTGCCCTGTTTACTATTCGGATTTCTTCGATTTTTTCTTCGACCGAGGCGTTTTTCTTTTCCATTATCCTCAGTCGCTCTCTCGTTGAGCAAAGCATCTGAACGGATTGCATTATCATAGACGGCGAGGTGGGCTTGGATATTGTCAGAACACCGTATTGCATTACCTTTGACGTGATATCGGAATAATGCTCCGCCTTGACGAAAAGTAAGACACCTGCGCTGCTCTTTTGGCAGATATCAAGCGCAAGTTTCGTTCCGAATTCGTCACGAAGCGGCGAGTTGATAATTACAATATCAAACTCGCGTTCAAGTAACTTCCGCCTTGCTTGCGCAACGTCGGACGCCGTTTCAATCGGCTCAAACATTTTTTCGGGGAGCATATCAAGCATCGGTCGAACGAATTTGTCCGACGATGAAACTATCAGAACTTTGTAGGAATGTTGTGCAAAATCCATTCGGCTCCCCTCCTTTTGTCTGTTTTAAGGCAATACCGCACATTTTGGTGTGCAAATTGCGCTTTACTTACAATAATTATCTATGATCGACTCGGGCAGATGCGCCTTCACAAATTCGCTTTCTCTTGCTGCCTTGCCGGCGCTGAAAATGTCGCTCGGCAGGGTTTTGAATTTTTTGGTGACATCCTCCGGTGCATTAAAAAGATTTATGTCCGCCATTTCGGGAAGCTCTGTTTTATTTTTTATGCCGTCAAGACCCGCATAAATCAGCAGGGCAAAGGCGAGATACGGATTACACATCGGGTCGGGTGAACGAAGCTCGGCTCTCTTGTATTCTCCGTATGCGGCAGGAATACGGACAAGCTGTGAACGGTTCTCACTTGACCATGAAATATATCTTGGAGCTTTGTTGTTTCCAAAACGCTTAAACGAATCCGATGTTGTGTTAAGAAAAGCGGTTATCTCGCAGATATGTCCGAGAATTCCTGCGATAACGTGCGGCATGATGTCCTCTCCGTCCTCGGATTTTGCCGAAAGATTGATGTGCATACCGTTGCCGGGCATTGATTCAAGAGGCTTCGGCGAAAAATCAGCCTTGAGTCCGTTCCTTGCTGCTATTGTGTTGACTACCGCCTTGAATGTTACCGCATTGTCAGCGGCTGTGAGCGGCTCGGAATATCTGAAATCTATCTCGTTCTGACCGGGGCCCTCCTCATGGTGTGAGCTTTCGGGTCTTATGCCCATTCTTTCGAGCGTAAGGCAAACCTCACGGCGCACGTTTTCACCCTTGTCGTCGGGAGCAATGTCCATATATCCGGCGTTGTCATAAGGAGTTTTCGTCGGATTACCGTCCTCATCGCAGGTGAAAAGATAGAATTCCATTTCGGGGCCGAAAGCAAAGCTTATTCCCTCGCTTTTTGCGTCTGCAATAGCCTTTTTTAAAATTGCTCTCGTGTCCGAGCCGAAAGGCGTCCCGTCAAGACGGGTAATTGAGCAGAACATTCTGACAACCCTGCCGTGATCGGGTCTCCATGGGAGAACGGCAATGGTTGACGGATCGGGATGAAGAAGCAGATCGGAATGAACGTCACAGCCGAAGCCCGATATTGCCGAAGCGTCAATTGCTATTCCGTAACGAAACGCTTTTTCAAGCTCGTCGGGCATAACGGAAATGTTCTTCTGCTTGCCATAGATATCCGTGAATGCAAGACGAATAAACTTAACATCCTCTTCCTCAATATATTGCATTATTTCATCGGGTGAATATTTCATAACAGTTACCTACCTTTTTCAGTTTGCAACGTACATCTGTTTATATGGTTTTTTGCTGTCGGGGGTTATAACGGTGAATTTTTCGCTCGTCAGCTCGTCTACATCAAAGTTAAAGTATTCGCAATAATTTTTTATGAACGGCATGATCTCTGCCATATCATCGGCTGTTGCATCTCTGAGCGTTACCTGATTTGGAAATTTAATACCTTTGACCGAGCCTCTGAGAATCATTTTGCCTCCGTGCATTCCCGTACACGGGAAATTGCCGACTGTCGGTTTGCCGTCGGTATTTCTGCCGAGAACAATTATCAGACCGCCTGCCTGATATTCGCCGAGGAAGCTTCCCGTTCTGCCGCCGATAACAATTATCGGTTTTTTGTCCCGGTACTCCTTCATATGAATTCCGGCGCGGTAACCTGCGTTGCCCTTGACATAAATTTCGCCGCCTCGCATTGCATATCCTGCCGTGTCTCCGATGCTGCCGTGAATGACTATTTTTCCGTCATTCATTGTGTCTCCGACCGCATCCTGCGCATTGCCGTTGACGGTGATCTGCGCACCGTTGAGGTAAGCGCCGAGTGCATTGCCCGGTATTCCGTCAATCGTGACACTGCCTTTTGCGAGTCCGTCGGCGATGAATCTTTGACCCAGGCAGTTCTCGATTTTGCAATCGTCGTCCGAGCTTTTTATAAGCTTATTGAGGGCTGCATAATCAAGCCCTTTTGCATCTATCAACATATTATATCACACCTTTTATTTCAATTTAAAGTATTTGTAAAAATTTTTTTGCTTTTCGGAAAGCTTTTTACTCTCCGGCGTGTGATATTCCGAGAATTTCAAGCTCCTTCTCGGTTAAGCCTATACCTCTGAGCATAAGACGGTTACCCTTGAGGGCTTCAATGGAGTTAATGCCCATACCTCCCATGATCTCTTTCATTTCACGCTGCCATGCTGTCATAAGGTTGACAAGGCTGCCGCACGCCGTCTCGGGGTCAAGTCTGTCAACAAGCTCCGGAACCTGAGTTGCGATGCCCCAGTTGCATTTACCCGACTGACAGTTACGGCAAAGGTGACAGCCCATTGCAATAAGTGCGGCGGTTGCAATATAGCATGCATCCGCGCCGAGAGCTATTGCCTTGACAACGTCTGCGGCACTTCTGATACTTCCGCCTGCAATGAGAGAAACACTGTTTCTTATGCCCTCATCTCTGAGCCGCTGGTCGACTGCGGCGAGGGCAAGCTCAATCGGAATTCCTACGTTGTCTCGGATTCTTGTCGGCGCGGCTCCGGTACCTCCTCGGAAACCGTCAATTGCAATCATGTCGGCTCCGCTTCGGGCAATTCCGCTTGCTATGGCGGCAATATTGTGAACTGCGGCGACCTTGACTATGATAGGCTTTTGGTAGTTTGTCGCTTCCTTTAAGGAATAAACAAGCTGGCGTAAATCCTCAATCGAATATATATCGTGGTGCGGAGCCGGGGAGATAGCGTCCGAACCTTCGGGAATCATTCGAGTACAGGCAATATCTCCTACGGTTTTTGTTCCGGGAAGATGTCCGCCGATGCCCGGCTTTGCACCCTGTCCCATTTTTATTTCTATAGCCGCACCTGCGTTCAGATATCCCTCGTGAACACCGAAACGACCCGATGCCACCTGAACAATGGTGTTTTCGCCGTAGCAGTAAAAATCCTCATGCAGTCCGCCCTCGCCTGTATTGTAGCAGATTCCGAGAAGCTCGGCGGCCTTGGCGAGGCTTTTGTGAGCGTTGTAGCTGATTGAGCCGTAGCTCATTGCCGAGAACATGACGGGCATTGCCAGCTCAAGCTGAGGCGGAAGCTTCGTATCAAGAGTACCGTCGGGATTTCTTTTAATTTCCGACGGCTTTTTGCCGAGGAAAACCTTTGTTTCCATCGGTTCACGCAACGGGTCAATCGGTGGATTGGTAACCTGCGAAGCATTGATAAGTATTCTGTCCCAGTAGACGGGCAGAGGCTTCGGATTGCCCATTGACGAGAGAAGAACTCCGCCGCTGTCGGCTTGCTTATAGATTTCTTTTATTGTATCGCTTGTCCAGTTTTCATTCTCTCTGAAACAGCAGTCGTTTTTAACGATTTTCAAAGCTCTTGTCGGGCAGTAGGTGACGCATCTGAGACAGTCGACACATTTTGTTTCGTCGCTGATCATTGCTTTAAGGTCGGCATTATAGGAGTGGACGCCGTTTGCACACTGCTTTTCGCAGATTCGGCAGTTTGTACAGCGAGACGGATTTCTTATTATTTCAAAATCCGAGGTAAGATATGACGGGAACATCAGTAAGCACCCTCCTTTACCCTGACTATTATGGGCTCGCCGCCGGCAGGAGAATATATTTCGCCTGCATCCGGAGCCATTGCACGGATCGCAGCTTCCTCACTTGCGATATATACTTTATCGACTTTTTCTGCGGTAACCATTGAACGCAATTTAAGACGGTCGTTGAGAGCCATAATTCCGCCCTCAAAACCCAGTATAATGGAGAACGGTCCCGTAATCAAAAGGCTTGAATACATTTTTCTGAGATATGCGTGTTCTTCGGCTTCTTCTTCACTCATTCCTTCGATTGTACTCCAAAACGGAGCGGCAATAACCGAAGCAGTCTCTTCAAGAGAGAGACCCTGACGGCGGAGAAGATAGTCGGCAATATAAGTTATGACCTCGGTATCGGTCTGAAGCGTGCACTTGTATCCGAACATTTCGATATATCGGCGGTTTGCATCGTAGGATGATATTTCACCGTTATGAACAACGGAAAAATCGAGAAGCGAAAACGGGTGAGCACCGCCCCACCAGCCGGGTGTGTTTGTAGGATATCTGCCGTGAGCCGTCCACGAATATCCCTCGTATTCTTCAAGTCGGTAAAATCTGCCGACGTCCTCGGGGAAGCCTACGGCCTTAAAGCAACCCATATTTTTGCCGCTTGAAAAAACATATGCGCCCTTGATTCGGGTATTGATATCCATAACAGTCCTTGCAACATAGGTGTTTTCGTCAAGCTGAAGCCTTGAAAGAACAGATGCAAACGGCGCAACGAAATAGCGCCAAATATAAGGAACATCGGTTATTTCGGGAATTTTTCTGATGGGCACGGACTCGGCCTTGACAATTTCAAAATTCTCCTTGAGAAAGCGTTCACATTCAACCCTTGAATCATTGTTGTCGAAAAAAATATGAAAAGCATAAAAATCGCGGTATTCGGGATAAATTCCGTAGCCTGCGAAGCCGCCGCCCAATCCGTTGGAACGGTCGTGCATCGGAAGCATACTTTTGATAATATCCTCGCCGGTCATCTTGTTACCGTTCCTCGATATAACCGCCGAAACGGCACAGCCGGACGGAATTCGTATTTCTCCCTCTCGTTTCATGGCAGACCTTCCTTTCTGTAAAGAAAAAGACGCCCATTCCGACAGGGGTCGGCGAGACCCTTGTCGGAATGAACGCCTTTGCTCATTGATACGGCATTTTAACATATTACGCGAATTTTGTCAACGACATTGAGGTTGCAACAAGCCTGCAAACCGACGAAAAAATCACGGATTTTTCGCAGACATTTATTTATATTGACTTTAATATACTTTTATCGGGAGCGGATGTAAAATGAAGAAAATATTTTCACTCGTAATTATTGCGGCTTTGATATCGGCTTGCTGTTCATGTTCACCCGCTAAAAAAGCGGCAAACGTTGATGTGAAAAGCAGCATTTTGACAGAATACAGATCGGTTCTTATCGAAAAGATTTACCGTTACGGCAACGGCAAGCCGGATGAACTGCCGATGTATTCGCTTTTTGATTTTGACGGCGACGGCACAGCCGAGCTGCTTGTTTGGGATATTCGTGTCGCATCAGCCGCTTTTCGTGATATATATGTTTATCGCTATAATTCAATGACGGGCAAAGCGGAGCACATTGGCACAATGATTGATTTTACGGGTCATTCCGTGATGGCGGTATCCCGTGACGGCAACGGGATAGTAATTGCGATCCGTGACGCAGGGAAGCAGGATAAAATCACCGATTACAGACTTATCGGCGGAAGGCTCGCTCCGTTCGTTCTGCTCGAGCGAACCGATGAAACTTCGCAGCAGTGGTACGATAAAACCGTTTCGTCCGAATACAGCGGAGGAGTAACACTTGAAACGGCAAACACATATGATATTCTTGAAAGCAAATTTGACTGATTTTGATTTGCTTCGGCAAGAAAAAAATAAAAATTTTTTTAAAAAAGGGTTGACAAAATATTTTTTTGCGTTATAATGTCGGCATAAAGGCAATGGCGTCTGAGAGTAATGAAGCTCTCTGACGCCTTTTTTTATTGCTTCTTATCGCTTATAGCACGCCGCTTTCGGCGTTGAAACGTCTTGAAATACAAGCGTATGTCTGCGACGTTTCGCCTTGAAACCGATGCACTCTAAGCGATAAACTCAAAGGATTATAGCACGTTATTTCCTGCGTTATGGCGGCTTGAAATACCTAAGTATGTCGGCGCCGCCAAGCCTTGGAACTAACGCACTCTAAGCAATAAGAAATTGATAAGAAACAATGTTTATAGCACGCCGCTTTCGGCGTTAGGACGGTTTGAAATTGATGTGTGCTAAAAGACATATTTACAATACAACAGTATATTTAACGGGGCAACGGCGTCTCATGACAGTATCATGGACTCTCTGCCCCGTTTTTAGTTTTTAAATTTAATGTTAAAGGAGTGTTGGTTATGAAAACCGTACCGGAGTATTTCGGAAGTCTTGTTTTTGACGACAGGGTGATGAAAGCTAATTTGTCAACAAGCGTTTACCGTTCGCTTAAGAGAACCATTGACGAGGGCAGAAGCCTTAATCCTGACGTGGCAAACGCAGTCGCAGAAGCAATGAAGGACTGGGCGGTCGCACACGGTGCAACTCATTTCACACACTGGTTCCAGCCGCTTACGGGTATCACGGCTGAGAAGCACGACAGCTTCATCTCTCCCGCTCCCGACGGCAGAGTAATCATGGAATTCTCAGGCAAAGAGCTCATCAAGGGCGAGCCTGATGCATCATCTTTCCCCTCAGGCGGACTTCGTGCAACATTTGAAGCAAGAGGATATACCGCATGGGACCCCACATCATACGCATTTATCAAGGGTAATACCCTTTGCATTCCCACCGCTTTCTGTTCATACGGCGGTGAGGCACTTGACAAGAAAACACCGCTTCTTCGTTCAATGCAGGCTCTTAACAAGCAGGCAATGAGAATCCTCAAGCTCTTCGGCAACGATGATGTAAAGTGCGTTCGCACCTCCGTCGGTCCTGAGCAGGAATATTTCCTTGTTGATAAGGAAATGTACGAGAAGCGCAAGGATTTGAAATTTACCGGCAGAACCCTTTTCGGTGCAAAACCGCCGAAGGGTCAGGAAATGGACGATCACTATTTCGGTGTTATAAAGCCGAGAGTCGCCGAATATATGGCAGACCTTAACGAGGAGCTTTGGAAGCTTGGCATCCTTGCCAAGACAGAGCATAACGAGGTTGCTCCCGCTCAGCATGAGCTTGCTCCGATTTATTCGACAACCAACATTGCTACGGACCACAACCAGATCACAATGGAGATCATGCAGAAGGTTGCCGCAAAGCACGGCCTTGTATGTCTCCTTCACGAGAAGCCGTTCGCAGGTGTAAACGGCAGCGGCAAGCACAACAACTGGTCAATGGCTACCGACACGGGCGTAAACCTTCTTACCCCGGGTGAAACTCCTTATGAGAACGCTCAGTTCCTGCTTTTCCTTTGCGCAGTTATCAAGGCTGTTGATGATTATCAGGATCTTCTCCGTCTTTCTGTTGCAACGGCAGGTAACGACCACAGACTCGGTGCAAACGAAGCACCGCCGGCAGTTGTTTCAATCTTCCTCGGCGATGAGCTTACAGAGGTTCTTGAGGCAATCGAGAGTGACAAGCCGTACAGCGGAGCAGAAAAAACAGTTATGAAGCTCGGCGTTCATGTCCTTCCGAAGTTCTTCAGAGACACAACGGACAGAAACCGTACTTCACCGTTTGCTTTCACGGGCAACAAGTTTGAATTCCGTATGCTCGGCTCGGCAAACAGCATCGCTTGCACAAACATCATGCTTAACGCCGCAGTTGCAGAGAGCCTTAAAATTTATGCAGACCGTCTTGAGGGCGCTGACGATTTTGAGACCGCTCTCCATGACATGATTAAAAAGACCATCAAGGATCACAAGAGAATTATCTTCAACGGCAACGGCTATGACGATGCATGGATCAAAGAGGCTACGGAAAAGAGAGGCCTTCTCAACCTCCGCACAACTCCCGATGCACTCCCGACCTTGCTTGAGAAGAAAAATGTTGATATGCTTACGGCTCACAAGATCTTCTCACCTGCCGAAATCGTATCACGTTACGAGATCACTCTTGAAAACTACTGCAAGACTGTTAACATCGAAGGCAACACAATGGTTGACATGGCAAGGAAAGAAATTATTCCTGCTGTTGAGAAGTATGTTTCCGATATTGCAACAGCTTACAGCGCAAAGAAGAATTCCGTTGCCGGTATTTCCGTAAAGTACGAGGAGGATATGCTCAAGAAGCTTTCCGTTCTTGTTGACGAAATGGATGCGGCAACAAAAGAGCTTGAAATTGCGCTTGTTAAATACAACACGATCAAGGATATCACCGAGGCTTCCGAGGCTATCCGTGATGATGTAATTCCGAAGATGTCCGTTCTTCGTATCGCCTGCGATGAGGCCGAGACGATCACGGCAGAGAGCTACTGGCCGTTCCCGACCTACGGCGATCTTCTCTTCGGCGTAAAATAAACAACTCCTTATTGATTTATCCTTTCTCGGTATCGTGTCCCTTTTGCATCGGCGAAAGGGACAGTCAGATACCAAGACGGTGATTGATAAGAAAAATAAAGACGATAATGCTAAAGGCGTTTGAGTCGGAAGAAGTAATGCAGAGGTTCACTCTCAGAGAGTGCGGAACGGTGGAAGCCGCACAGCGGAAGCTGCATGAATAACATCCGACGAGCTTCGATCCGAAAGATTATTGAGTAGGTGAGACGGAGGTCAACCGTTACGGTGACAGGGTCTTGACAGAGACCTTAAAGAACAAAAATAGGTGGCACAGCGGGTTACGGCACCTGCCCTATTCTATGCTGAAAAAAATCACGGAGGATTTTATTATGTGTTCAATTATGGGTTACTGCGACAGCTGTGACGATTTTGAGAGATTTAAAAAAGGTTTTGACAAGACGGTATCCAGAGGCCCCGATGACAGCCGTATCGTTGATACGGGCAAGGGTCTTTTAGGCTTTCACCGTCTTTCTATTATGGGACTGACCCCCGAAGGAATGCAGCCGTTTGAGCTTGACGGCAGCTATGCAATCTGCAACGGTGAGCTTTACGGATTTGAAAAAACAAAGGAAGAGCTTAGCAAAAAATATACATTTAAGAGCGGCTCGGACTGTGAGATCATTCTCCCGATGTACCGTGAATACGGCGTTGATATGTTCAAGATGCTTGACGCCGAATTTGCAATGATTATCTATGATGCAGAGGCAGGCGAGTACATAGCCGCAAGAGACCCGATCGGCATCAGACCGCTTTATTACGGCCATGACGAAAAGGGTACAATCGTTTTCGCAAGCGAGGCTAAGAACCTTGTGGGAATGTGCAAGGATATCATGCCTTTCCCTCCGGGACACTATTATAAGGGCGGCGAATTTCACTGCTATTGCGATATTGCCGCAGTTGATAAGGTAAGCTACGATTCGCTTGACGAGATTTGCTCAAAGATCCATGATAAGCTTGTTACAGGCGTTGAAAAAAGACTTGTTGCAGACGCAAAGGTTGGTTTTCTTCTTTCCGGCGGACTTGATTCCTCACTTGTGTGTGCAATCGCTCAGAAAAAGAGCGACAAGCCGATTCGTACATTTGCAATCGGCATGAGCGAGGACGCAATCGACCTCAAGTATGCAAAGCAGGTTGCGGACTATATCGGCAGTGATCATACCGAGGTCATCATGACGAAGCAGCAGGTTCTCGATTCGCTTGACGATGTTGTTCACCTTCTCGGAACGTTTGATATTACAACGATCCGCGCTTCCATGGGCATGTATCTTCTTTGCAAATGGATTCACGAAAACACCGATATCCGAGTTCTTTTGACGGGTGAGATTTCCGATGAGCTTTTCGGCTACAAGTATACGGATTTTGCTCCGTCAGCCGAGGAGTTCCAAAAGGAATCGCAGAAGAGAATCCGTGAGCTTCATATGTATGATGTTCTTCGTGCCGACCGTTGTATTTCGGTCAACAGTCTTGAGGCCCGTGTTCCGTTCGGCGATCTCGATTTTGTAAAATATGTAATGTCAATTGATCCCGAGAAGAAGCTCAACAAGTATGGAAAGGGCAAGTATTTGCTTCGACACGCATTTGAGGGCGATTATCTTCCCCATGATATTCTTTACCGTGAGAAGGCAGCTTTCTCCGATGCCGTAGGCCATTCAATGGTTGACTACCTCAAGGAGTTTGCAAGCACATATTATACCGATGAAGAATTTACCGAGAAGTGCAAAAAGTATGACCATGCGAAACCGTTTACCAAGGAATCACTTCTTTACAGAGAGATTTTTGAAAAGTATTATCCCGGTCAGTCGCAGATGATAGTTGACTTCTGGATGCCGAACAAGAGCTGGGAGGGCTGCGACGTAAATGATCCGTCCGCGAGAGTTCTTTCAAACTACGGCGACAGTGGCAAATAAATTATAACAAGTAAAGCAGGCGGTTGTTGAAATCGTCTGCTTTTTTTAAAATAAACGGAAAAGGATAAATGTAAAATTCCCTTGACTTTCACATATTAACGTGCTATTATGTTAGCATAGTAACACGTTAAAGCGAGGGAGACAAATGTGTAATTGGCATAATGATTCAACGGATGAGCTTTGCGAGGCTATTCTTTCTTTAAAAAACAGGGAGGAGTGCTACGCTTTTCTTGAGGATATTTGTACAATTAAGGAACTGCTTGAAATGTCACAAAGGCTTTCCGTTGCGAAGCTTTTGAGCCGTGGCATGAGCTACTCTCAGATTTCGCAGAAAACAGGCGTCAGCACGGCAACCATCAGCCGCATAAGCCGTTGTATCGAATACGGCAGCGGAGGATACAAAATGATAATTGAAAGATTGCAAGAGGGCGAAAAGAATGATTGACGAAAAACTTTTAAAAAGCGAAGAACGGGCGATATTCAATCTTCGTTCTCTTTATCGCAAATATGGCTATGCTCCGTTCAAAATGAGCAAATTTGAGGAATATGACCTTTATGTAAGAAACAAGGATTTTCTTGTCAGCGACAGGGTAATCACATTTAACGATACAAACGGAAAGCTCATGGCTCTGAAGCCGGACGTTACTCTTTCCATCATAAAGAACAGCGATGATGCACCGAATGAGAAGAAAAAGGTTTTTTATAACGAGAATGTTTACCGAATTTCCAAAAACACTCACCGTTATAAGGAAATTATGCAAGCAGGTCTTGAATGTATAGGCAATCTTGATTTCTATGATATTTATGAGGTTATCAACCTCGCCGCAGAAACACTTGCACAGATTTCCGACAGCTTTGTTCTAAATGTTTCGCATCTCGGCTTTTTGCAGAAGATTCTTGATGATGTTTGCTCCGATGCAGGATTTTCCGAGAAAGCGATTAGGCTTATTGAAGAGAAAAACAGCCATGACCTTGTGAAGCTTTGCAAGGAATACGGGATCGAAGATGACAAATCTCAGGTTCTTTCGACAATTATTCTGACGAGCGGCGAAAGAAACAGAGTTATTTCACAGATCGAAAAAATTTGTTCAAACGAGGATTTGAATGAGCTTCGTGCAATATCGGAAATGCTGGAGACCTCTCCTTATTCGGATAAAATTCTTTTTGACTTTTCCGTTGTCAACAATATGAATTATTACAGCGGTTTTGTTTTCCGCGGCTTTGTTGACGGAATATGCGACGGTGTTCTTGCCGGCGGTCAGTATGACAGAATGATGAAAAAAATGGGCAGAAAATCGGGCGCTATAGGATTTGCGCTGTACCTTGATTTGCTTGAACAGCTCAGAACGGAGAAGCCGGGCTATGACGTTGACGTGCTTCTCGTTTATGACGGCAAAACGGGCATCAAAACCGTTGCCGACAAGGTGAATGAGCTTATAAAATCGGGCAAAACGGTAAGCGCACAAAAGACTGTTCCCGAAAAGCTCAGATATAAAGAATTTGTTGATTTAAGGAGGGATTCAAATGCTTAATGTGGCTCTGCCAAAAGGAAGACTCGGCGAAAAGGTTTATGCAATGTTTGAGGCCGCAGGATTTGAATGTCCTTCGATAAAAGAAAATAACAGGAAACTGATTTTTGAAAACGAAGAAAAGCAGGTCAGATATTTTTGGGTCAAGCCCTCCGATGTTTCAATTTATGTTGAGAGGGGGGCGGCGGATATCGGTGTTGCCGGTAAGGATATTCTGCTTGAATATGAGCCGAATGTTTATGAGCTGCTCGATCTTGATATAGGAAAATGTCACATGGCGGTCGCAGGGCCGAAGAATTTCAATGATGACGGCACACGCACGCTGAGGGTGGCGACAAAGTTTACAAATATTGCGTCGAATTATTACGACAGCATCGGCAGAGATATTGATATAATCAAGCTCAACGGTTCGATTGAAATTGCACCGATTCTCGGACTTTCCGATGTAATTGTCGATATTGTTGAAACAGGAACAACGCTTCGTGAAAATAATCTTGAAGTAAAAACAAAATTTCTGCCGATAAGCGCAAGGCTGATTGCAAACAAGTCGGCGTATAATTTTAAACGTGAGCAGATTGAAAAGATTGTTGCAAGCATAAAGGAGCAGATTGAAAATGATTAAGATATATAATTACGGCGAAGTGCCGAACAGCGAAATTCTTGCAAGAGAAAATATATCGGCAAACGTTGAGGATATTGTTGCCAAAATAATTGCCGATGTCAGAAAAAACGGAGACGAGGCTCTTTTTGCTTATTCAAAGAAGTTTGATAAGGCCGAGCTTGCGAGCCTTGAGGTCACAAAAGAGGAAATTGACGAGGCGTTAAGCCTTGTTGATCCCGAATTTATTTCCGTCATGGCAGAGGCTGCGCAAAACATCCGCGCCTTCCACGAAAAGCAGGTGAGAACAAGCTTTGTGATTAACGACAGGGACGGCGTTGTTATCGGTCAGAAGGTTATGCCTATTGAAAAGGTCGGACTTTATGTTCCGGGCGGCACGGCGGCATATCCTTCAACGGTTTTAATGGACAGTATTCCGGCTAAGATCGCAGGTTGCCCCGAAATTGTTATGGTAACTCCGCCGAAACAGGACGGCAAGGTTAACCCCGTTATTCTTGCCGCCGCATCAATCGCAGGCGTTGACCGAATTTTCAAAGTAGGCGGAGCTCAGGCGGTTGCCGCTCTGGCTTACGGAACTCAGAGCGTGCCGAAGGTTGATAAAATCGTCGGCCCGGGAAATGCATTTGTCGCCGAAGCTAAGAAACAGGTTTTCGGCAAGGTTTCAATAGACATGATTGCCGGCCCGAGCGAAATTCTTGTTGTTGCCGATGCAACATGCAATCCGAAATTCGTTGCCGCAGATCTTCTTTCTCAGGCCGAGCATGACAAGATGGCAAGTGCGGTTCTTGTAACGGATGACAAGGCTTTTGCGCAGGCGGTAAGCGACGAACTTGAAGCACAGATTCCGCTCCTTCCACGTGCCGAAATTGCGAGAGCTTCGATCGACAATAACGGAAAAATAATTGTTGCCGAGGATAATTTGCTTCTTGCTATTGATATTGCAAATGAAATTGCCCCCGAGCATCTTGAGCTTTGTGTTGATAATCCGTTTGATTATCTCGATAAGATAAAGCACGCAGGCTCAATCTTCATGGGTAAGAATTGCCCCGAGGCTCTCGGCGATTATTTTGCAGGCCCGAATCACACTTTGCCGACGAGCGGAACGGCAAGATTTTCTTCTCCGCTTTCGGTTGATGATTTTGTCAAAAAATCGCAGTTCACCTACTATTCTTCCGCGGCTCTTGAAAAGGTGGCGGACAAGATATCATATTTTGCAAACAAGGAGGGACTGAGCGCACACGGCAAGAGCGCAACGGTGCGTTTCGAGAAATAATGAGCAAATTTTTTTCTGATAAATATTCTTCACTTGTTCCTTACACCCCGGGTGAACAGCCGCAGGACAAAAAATATGTAAAGCTCAACACGAACGAATCGCCGTTTCCGCCGTCGCAGGCGGTCGCAAAGGCGGTTGAGGAGGAAGCAGGCAGGCTTCAGCTTTATTCCGATCCGGAGTGTGTTGCCCTGAGAAAAAAGGCGGCTGAGGTTTTTGGCATAAATGACGATGAAATAATCATGACAAACGGTTCGGACGAGGTGCTGAATTTTGCATTTATGGCGTTTGCCGACGAAAAAAAACCTCTCCGCTTCGCTGATATCACATACGGCTTTTACCCGGTATTTGCCGAGCTTAATCATATACCTTATACGGAAATCCCACTCAAAGAGGACTTTACACTTGACCCGAATGACTATACGGCAGTAAACGAAACCGTTGTAATTGCCAATCCGAATGCGCCGACCGGTCTCGCTCTCGGTCTTGAAGCGATTGAAGAAATCATAAAAAGCAATTTGGATAATGTTGTTATAATCGACGAGGCATATATTGATTTTGGCGGTCAAAGCGCAGTGCCGCTCACTGAGAAATACGATAATTTACTTGTCACGGGAACATTTTCAAAATCACGCTCAATGGCAGGTGCAAGGCTCGGATTCGGCATCGGCAGCGCAAAGCTCATTGCCGACCTGAACACGGTTAAGTATTCGACGAATCCGTATAATGTCAACCGTTTGACGGCGGCGGCAGGTATTGCGGCTCTTGAAGAAAACGGCTATTATATGAATAATTGTAAAAGAATTCAGGAAAACAGAGCATGGACAACCGCCGAACTCGAGAAGCTCGGATTTACGGTTCTTCCGTCAAAAGCGAATTTTATCTTTGCAAAGTCGGATAAAATCGGCGGAGAGGAGCTTTATTTAACGCTTAAAGAAAAAGGGATTCTTATTCGCCACTTTACAAAGGAACGCATTTGCGATTATAATAGAATTACAATCGGCACAGCCGAACAGATGAAAACTTTTATTGACGCAGTTAAGGAAATCATTGATTGAAATATGCAGGAAATTTTAGATATTGTTGATGAAAACGGAGAGCCGACAGGCGAAACCGTTGAAAGAGAATTTGCACATGCCGACGGAATTCGCCACAGAACATCTCATGTGTGGCTCGCAAGAAAAAGAAACGGCAGAGCTGAAATACTGTTACAAAAACGTGCCGAGAACAAGGATTCGTATCCGGGATGCTATGATATTTCGAGTGCGGGACATATCCCGGCAGGCGACGGATTCAGAAAATCAGCCGTCCGTGAGCTTAAAGAGGAGCTTGGAATAGACACAGATGAGAATGAATTGATTTATTGCGGCGACAGAAATGTTCAATGGGACGATGTGTTTTCGGGAAAGCCGTTTCACGACAATCAGTTTTCAAGAATATTTCTTCTTTGGCGCGATATGGAAGAGAATGAATTCTCGGTTCAAAAGGAAGAGCTTGAAAGCGTTAAATGGATTGGATTCAATGAGTGTGTTGACGGTGTTCAAAACATGAGCTTCAAAAATTGCATAGCTATGGACGAGCTAATGATTCTTAAAAAGGGTATTGAAAAAACGAAAGGGTGTTTCAGATGAGAACAGGAAATATCGACAGAAAAACAAACGAGACAGATATAAAACTGAATGTTAATCTTGACGGAAGCGGCAAGGCTGACATTGCAACGGGCTGCGGTTTTCTTGACCACATGCTGAACCTCTTTGCACGTCACGGCAGATTTGATTTGACGGTAAAGTGCGTCGGCGATACCTACGTTGATTATCATCACACGGTTGAGGATATCGGAATCAGTCTCGGCAAGGCCTTCAAAGAAGCCCTCGGCGACAAGAAAGGTATAGTTCGCTACGGCGATACGGCTCTTCCGATGGACGAGTCGCTCATTCTTTCCGCTGTCGATATTTCAGGCAGAGGCGGTCTTTATTATGCACTGGAAATTCCGACTCAAAAGGTCGGCGATTTTGATACCGAGCTTGTTGAAGAATTCTGGCGTGCATTTGCCTGCGATGCGGGAATAACGCTTCACATTCGTCAGCTTGCAGGAAGCAATTCCCACCACATAATCGAAGGTTCATTCAAGTCGATCGCAAGAAGCTTACGCACGGCGGTGAGCATTGACAAAGAGTTTGCCGATGAAATTCCGTCAACAAAGGGGTTGCTTTAATGATAGCGATAATTGATTACGGAGTCGGCAACCTGTTTTCTCTATGCTCGTCCTTGTCGAGCATAGGTGCACAGGCGATTGTTACTTCGGATATTGAAACAATAAAATCTGCCGATAAGCTGATTTTGCCCGGTGTCGGTGCGTTTGCCGATGCCGCACAAAAGCTTCGTGAAAGCGGTATGGATATTGTCGTTAAGGAGCAGGCGGCGGCAGGTAAGGACATTATGGGAATCTGTCTCGGGATGCAGCTTCTTTTTGAAAAAAGCTTAGAGTACGGAGAGCATGAGGGTCTTGGACTTCTAAAGGGCTCGGTTGTTCCCATGGAAGGAACGATTCCGGAAAATCTGAAAATTCCGCATATCGGTTGGAACGCTCTTCATTTTGCGAGGTCGAGCGGACTTTTTAAATACATAAATGAAAACGACTGCGTTTATTTTGTCCATTCATACTATGCGACGGATTGCGGTGACAGCGTGATTGCAACAACGGAATACGGCAGAGAAATGACAGCCGCAGTTGAGCTTGGCAACGTAAAGGGATGCCAGTTTCACCCCGAAAAAAGCGGCAAGGTCGGACTTGCTATTCTAAAGGCTTTTTGCGAGGATTAAGATGTTCACAAGAAAGGGACGATTATACAAATGATAATACTTCCTGCGATAGATTTGCTCGGCCGCAAAGCGGTCAGACTGCTGAAGGGTGATTATAATCAGGTGACTGTTTACAGCGATTCACCGCTTGAGGTTGCAGAAAAATTCAAGTCGCTCGGCGCAACGCATATCCACATGGTTGACCTCGACGGCGCAAAATACGGCACTGCGCCGAACATGGATATTGTTGCCGAGGTTGCCGAAAAGACGGGACTTTTTATTGAAATAGGCGGCGGAATCCGAAGCATGGAGACAGTGAAGAAATATATTGACGCAGGCATTTCCCGTGTTATTCTCGGCACGGCGGCAATATGCGACGAGGATTTTCTTAAAGAAGCCGTCAAGACTTACGGCGAAAAAATCGCTGTCGGTGCCGACGTTAAGGATGGCAAAATCGCCGTCAAAGGCTGGCTTGAACAGTCTGATGTGACGCTTGACGAGTTCTTTTTAAAGATGCAGGATCTCGGCGTGAAGAATATAATATGCACCGATATTTCCCGTGACGGCGCAATGAGGGGAACTAACCTTGAGCTTTACCGTGAGCTTTCGGAAAAGTATTCGCTTGACATAACCGCTTCGGGCGGAGTTTCGAGCATTGAGGACGTTAAAAGGCTTAGGGAAATGAATCTTTATGGGGCAATAATCGGAAAGGCGTATTATACGGGGGCTGTCGACCTTGAAGAAGCAATTGAGGTGGCGAGATGATTACAAAAAGAATTATACCCTGCCTTGACGTTAAAAACGGCAGAGTTGTCAAGGGCGTGAATTTCAAGGGACTTTCCGATGTTTCATCGCCCGTCGAGCTTGCAAAGTATTACTCCGACAACGGAGCGGACGAGCTTGTTTTTTACGACATCACGGCATCGTTTGAGGAGAGGAAATTATTCACAGACATACTCCGTGAGGTTGCAAGTCAGATCTTTATTCCGCTTACGGTCGGCGGAGGAATAAATACCGTTGATGATTTTGACAGAGTGCTGAAATGCGGCGCAGACAAGGTCAGCGTGAACTCGGGTGCGATAAAAAATCCCGAGCTTATCCGTGAAGCGGCGGAGCGCTACGGAAATCAGTGCGTTGTTATTTCCGCCGATGTTAAACGTGTTGACGGCGAATTTCATGTTTTTGCCAAGGGCGGCAGAGAGGACACCGGCATGGAGGCGATAAGCTGGATAAAACACTGTGTCGAACTCGGAGCGGGTGAGGCGGTTGTCAATTCCATTGATACCGACGGCGTGAAAAAAGGCTTTGATATTGAAATGTTAAAGGCGGTTTGCAACGCAGTCAATGTACCTGTTATTGCGTCGGGCGGCGCAGGCGGAATTAAAGATTTTGTCGATTTGTTCCGTGAAATTCCCGATATTGACGCGGGACTTGCCGCTTCAATCTTTCATTTCGGCGAGGTTGCGATTCCTGATTTGAAGCGTGAACTCAGAAAGAATAATATTACAGTGAGGTTATGATTATGTTGAATATAGATGAGCTTAAATTTGACGAAAAGGGTCTTATTCCTGCCGTGGTTGTTGACTCAATAACCAAGAAGGTTTTGACCGTTGCATATATGAACAAGGAGAGCCTTAAAATTTCAATGGAAAAGGGCTTGACCTGCTTTTGGAGCCGTTCAAGGCAGGAGCTTTGGCTCAAGGGCGAAACCAGCGGCAATTATCAGCACATTGTCAGCATAACGGCGGACTGCGACAACGACGCACTTGTTGTTGTCGTAGAAAAGGACGGCCCGGCATGCCACACGGGAACGGATTCATGCTTCACAAAGCCTGTTTATCGGAGCGAGGAGCTGCAGGAATTCAGCTTGCAGGGACTCTATGACCTGCTTGTCGGCAGAAAAGAGGAGAAGCCGGAAGGCTCTTACACGACCTATCTTTTTGAAAAGGGAATCGACAAGATTTTGAAAAAGGTCGGTGAGGAGTGCACCGAGGTTATAATTGCAGGCAAGGCAAATGATAAAAAGGAAACTGTTTATGAGCTTGCAGACCTCGCATATCATGCAATGGTTCTCATGGTTGAAATGGGCATTTCGGTAGAGGATGTTCACCGCGAACTTGCTTCACGTCATATAATCGACCATAAGGTCAAGCAGGAAAAGATGACCTGAGCTTGACAGGTAGCAAACACATAAAACCAAAAACCGCCGATTCGGCGGTTTTTATTTTTATTCCGTTGTTGCGGTGTCGGACATGAGGTTGAGTGCTTTTACGGGGTCAACCGTCTTGTCCTCGACCAAGGTTTCAAGGTGGACGTGAACACCGTCATCTTTCTCAATCGGGATCTGAGTTACCGTGCCGATAACCTGTCCCTGCTTAACCGTTGTTTCGGCCTTCAGCTCGGATTTGATTCCGCAATATTTTGCTTTCAGTCCGTTGCCGTGTTCGATTTCGATAACGTCGCCCCAGAGCGCATCGTTATAAACAGCGGTAACTTTTCCGTCATTGATTGCCACGGCATTGTCGCCGATGTTGCCCTTGATGTCGATTCCGTCATGGGTTCTCCAGTCGTTCATTGTTTTTGAAAGGACAACGTTGCTGTCACTGAAGCTTTTTGTGAGGGTTGAATTGAGCGGCAAAAGATATTTGCCTGTGTACGGTCGGTTGAGGTCATTGGCGGTCGTCTTTTCCTCTGCACGGTCGGTTATGTCTCGATTATCCGGTACTCCCGTCTGCGGCTTGTTGGCGATGCGTTCGGCGGTCGTTCTCTCCCCCGTTGTGACGGAATAAAATCCGCTCTGTCCGTTGTCGGGCAGAACATTTTTAATTTTTGAAAGATTATATATTACGGATGCAACACCGACTATTGCAATTACAAGCGACATGGCAACGGCATAGAAAACCTTTGAGTTTTGCCACTTGTTCTTTTTTTCATTCTTGTTAATCATGTTATCTCCTCCTGTTTTCGTCAAAGATAGTTTTGTCATTGTTTTAAAAAAATATTCTCTGAAATCATTGACAATTTTTAAAGTCGGAAGTATTATAAGTAAGAAAAGTAATACTTGTATAACGGAGATGATATAATGCTTAACGACAAATTTATTGCAACGGTAAAGATCGGCCCAAAGGGGCAAATAGTTATTCCGAAAGAAGTAAGGGATATATTTGGCCTCAAATCCGGTGATTTGCTCGTTCTCCTTGCCGACAAAAGCAGGGGAATTGCACTGCAGCGAGCCGAATGTCTGAACGATATTGTTCAATCTATTGCTAAAGGTGTTGAGGAAAATGGAAATTCTGAGAGTTGACGGACTTTGTAAAAAGTATCCTGAGTTTGAGCTGAAAAACGTCTCTTTCAAGGTTGAAAGCGGACAGATAATGGGCTTCGTCGGCAGGAACGGCGCCGGCAAAAGCACAACTATAAAGGCGATTCTCAATATGATACATGCCGATGCGGGCTCGGCGGAAATTCTCGGAATGAGAGTTACCGAAAAGGAAACCGAATGTAAGAAAAATATCGGCGTTGTGCTCGGCGGAATAAATTTTTATCCAAAGAAAAAGCTTTCTGCAATTAAGAATACCGTCAGGTCGTTTTACGGTGACAAGTGGAACGAGGAAAAATATCTGAAATATATCAAGCTTTTTGAAATTGACGACAAAAAGACTGCCGACCGGCTTTCAACGGGTATGAAAATCAAGTTTATGATAGCCCTTGCGCTCTCTCACGGAGCAAAATTACTTATTTTCGATGAACCGACGAGCGGACTTGACCCTGTTTCCCGTGACGATATATGCAACCTTTTTAAAAGTCTTGTCAAAAGCGGCGAGCGTGCGATTTTCTTTTCGACGCACATAATTTCTGATATAGAGAAATGCGCAACTCATGTTACATATATCCATGACGGCGAGATTGCGGAATCGACGTCGGTTGATAATATGCTTGATAGGTATTCCTATATTAAGGAGGACGGCAAGCCGACGCTTGAGGATATTATTGTCAGTCTGGAAAGGACGGATTACGATGACAAAATATTTGATTAAAAAAGAATTTTTGCTCACGGCTCATCCGATGACATATGTGTTTGCTTTTTTCGGCATAATGCTGATGATTCCGAGTTATATTTATTATGTGGCATTTTTCTATGTTACACTCGGCATTTTTTTCGCATTTATGAACGGGCGCGAAAACAAGGACACATATTTCGATGCAATCTTGCCCGTTTCAAAAAAGGATACCGTGAAAGCTAAAGTTGTTTTTGTGTGGATAGTCGAGAGTGCGTCGGTCGTTTTTGCAATTCCGTTTGCGATTCTCAGCCAAAAGCTCAATCCGAACGGCTCAAACCTTGCGGGAATTGAAGCCAATGTTGCCTTCTTCGGTTTTTCTCTGATTATGCTTGCGCTGTTTAATTCGGTTTTTCTAAATGAATATTTCAAGACGGCATACAAGGTCGGCAAGGCGTTTATTTTTGGCTCAATTGCCGTTGCCGTGTTTGTCGGACTGGCGGAAACGGCGGATCATCTGCCTGTAATCGGCGATTATCTTGAGGGCGCACAAGGACAGCTTGTTCAACTGCCGCTGTTATTTGTGGGAATTGCTGTGTTTACGGTGTCTTTTTTTATCACAAACAGACAATGTGCAAAAAAATACGAAAAAGTTGATTTATAGTAAAAAAACTCTTGATTTTTAGGCTGTGTTGTGTTATTATGTGAAAAATTAAACATTTGAATCGAAAGATTCATCAATGGTAGAGGCGCATCGAGCTATCAGTAGCAGATACTATTCAAGGTCTTGGCAAGACTCACGGTATCGGTGAAAGGAGCCGTTGCCGAAGGCAGCCGAGGCTGAAGGCTGTGCTGGTATGTCGGAATAAGATCCGCCGTACTGTCGCTTATTTTGCGGAGAGCTATCTTTAAACTTTGATGTACAACTAAAACATCGGAGTAGTTTTAACTATAAAGGTAGCCGAAGCATTCGGTTACCTTTTATTTTTTGCGAAAAATATGCGTGCCATGAGAGATAATAACATAAGGAGTGTTTGAAATGACAGAAAACAGTATTTTCAGAGGAGCGGCAACAGCGCTCATCACACCGCTCACAGCGGACGGAATTGATTACGAAAGCTTCGGCAGACTAATCGACTGGCAGATTGAATCGGGCATTGACGGCCTTGTAATCTGCGGTACCTCCGGCGAGGGCTCAACTCTCAGCGACAAGGAGCACAGAGAGGCTCTCGATTTCGCAATTCAGAGAGCCGACGGCAGAGTTCCGATGATTGCGGGCACAGGCTCAAATGATATCGCTTACGGTATCGACCTGACGAAGTTTGCTTGCGAGATCGGCTACGACGCAGTTCTTGTTGTTACCCCCTATTACAATAAGGCAACACAGAACGGACTCATCAAATCATACTTGGCAACAGCCGATGCAAGCTCAAAGCCCTGTATTCTTTACAACGTTCCGTCAAGAACAGGTGTAAATATCGAGCCTGCAACCTATGACATACTTGCAGATCACCCGATGATTCAGGGCATCAAGGAAGCCAACGGAAATATTGCAAAGATCGTTGAGACCATGTCAATCGTCGGAGACAGACTTGACCTCTATTCGGGCAACGATGATGAGATCGTTCCGCTTCTTTCGGTAGGCGGTTCGGGTGTTATCTCCGTTCTTTCCAATGTTTTCCCGAAGGAAACATCACTCATGTGCAAGAAGTTCTTTGAAGGCGACACAAAAGGCGCTCTTGAGCTTCAATTCAAGTATTTTAAGCTCATCAAGGCTCTTTTCTCGGAGGTCAACCCGATTCCCGTTAAGGCTGCAATGGCTGCAATGGGCTTCTGCGAGGATTATCTCAGACTTCCGCTTACTCCGATGGAGGACGCACACAAGGAGGTTCTTCTTCAGTGCATGAGAGAGCAGGGACTTAATGTATGATTAAGGTATTGATTAACGGCGCTTGCGGCAGAATGGGCTGTGAGGTCGAAAAGCTTGTTGATGCGGCAGAGGACATGAAGGCTGCTGCCAAGGTTGACAAGATGGCCGACAAGAGCGGCTGCTACAGCGATATCAATGATTTTGACGGTGAGGCTGATGTTATAATCGACTTTTCCAACCACCTCGGAACGGCGGAGCTTCTTGACTATGCGGTTAGAAAGAATATCCCGACGGTTATTGCGACCACGGGCCATACCGATGAGGAGCTTGAGATAATCAACGAAGCGGCGAAGAAAATTCCGGTTTTCCATTCGGCAAATATGTCACTCGGCGTTGCACTTCTCGTTGAGCTTGCGAAGCGTGCTGCGGAGGTTATGCCCGATGCCGATATTGAGATTGTCGAAACGCATCACAACAGAAAGCTTGACGCTCCGAGCGGAACGGCTCTCATGATTGCAAAGGAGCTGAAAAAGGTTCGCCAAAAGGCAAAATTTGTTCTCGGCAGGTCGGGAAACGGTAAGCGTGAACCCGATGAAATCGGTATAAGTGCCGTAAGACGCGGAAATATAGTCGGAATTCATGAAGTCTATGTTTCAACCGACAGCCAAACGATAACCCTCAAGCATGAGGCTCATTCAAGAGCGCTCTTTGCCGAGGGCGGGATTTCGGCCGCAAGATTTCTTCTCGGCAAGCCGGCAGGACTTTACGATATGAACAGCATTGTTACAGAATAATTATTCCGTGAGAAAGGATAATATATATGATCAGAATTGGTATTGCCGGTTACGGCAACCTCGGCAGAGGAGTTGAAGCGGCGGTTAAAAATTCAGACGATATGGAGCTGGTTGCCGTTTTTACTCGCCGAGACCCCGAAAGCGTTAAGATAAGGACAGAAGGAGCAGGCGTTTACGGCTCTGATAAGATAGCGGACTTTAAGGATAAGATCGACGTTATCGTGAACTGCGGCGGCAGCGCAACCGACCTCCCGAAAACAACTCCGATGATTGCCGAGAATTTCAGCGTCATTGACAGCTTTGACACACACGCAAAAATTCCGGAGCATTTTGCCAATGTTGACGCAAAGGCGAAGACGGGCAACAATATTGCGATTATTTCCGTCGGCTGGGATCCGGGCCTTTTCTCCCTCAACCGACTTTACATGAATGCTGTTCTTCCGAACGGCAAGGATTACACCTTCTGGGGCAGAGGAGTCAGCCAGGGACATTCCGATGCTATCCGCAGGATTGACGGCGTTGTTGACGCAAGACAGTATACCGTTCCTGTCGAGAGTGCAGTCGAAAGAGTCAGAAACGGCGAAAATCCCGAGCTTACAACAAGAGAAAAGCACACAAGAGAGTGCTACGTTGTTGTTGAGGAGGGCGCAGACAAGGCGAGAATCGAGAATGAGATCAAAACCATGCCTAACTACTTCTCGGATTATGATACAACGGTAAACTTTATTTCACTTGATGAGCTGAAAGCCAATCACAGCGGAATTCCGCACGGCGGCAGTGTTATAAGAAGCGGCCGCACGGGTTTTGACCTTGGCACAAAGCACACTGTTGAATACAGCCTCAAGCTTGAATCAAATCCGGAATTTACGGGCAGTGTTCTTGCCGCTTATGCAAGAGCTGCTTTTAAGCTCAAGGCAAACGGAGAATCGGGCTGCCGAACGGTGTTCGATATCGCACCTGCGCTTCTCGTTGATATGGACGGCGAAGAAATCAGAGCACATATGCTGTAATTTGCACAACAGAAAGGATTTTTAAAATGATTTGCGACAATCTCGGAATAAATGAAAAGGGACACCTTACTTTTGCGGGCAGAGACACGGTCGAGCTTGCCGAGAAGTACGGCACACCGGCATATATAATGGATGAAGAAAAAATCAGGGAGAAATGTCGAATTTACAAAACGGCTATGGCTGAGTATTTCGGCAAAGAATCTTTCCCTCTTTTTGCCAGCAAATCATTGTGCTTCAAGCAGATATACAGGATTATGAAAGAGGAGGGCATGGGCATTGACGTCGTTTCGCCCGGTGAGCTTTATACGGCGGCGGTTGCCGGTTTTCCTCTTGAAAATGCCTATTTTCACGGCAATAACAAGACGGGCAAAGATATAGCCTATGCAATGGATAATTCTATCGGATATTTCGTCTGCGACAACTGCGACGAGCTTCGCGCAATTGACCGCCACGCCAAAAAGAGGGGAATCAGGCAGAAGATTCTGCTTCGTCTCACTCCCGGTATTGACCCTCATACCCATGCGAAAATCTCAACAGGCAAGGTCGATTCCAAGTTTGGCACGGCGATTGAAACAGGTCAGGCGGACGAGCTTGTAAGGCTTGCGCTTTCTCTCGAGAATATCGAGCTGAGAGGATATCACTGCCATATCGGTTCGCAGATTTTTGAGTACAAGCCGTTCAGCGATGCGGCAAAGATAATGATTGACTTTATCGCAAAGGTCAAGAACGAGCAGGGCTATGAGGCTCAGACACTCAACATCGGCGGCGGTATGGGTGTTCGCTATGTTGACAGCGACCCGGAGATCGACTATTCGGCTAATATTAAGAGCCTTTCGGAAATATTTAAAGCGGAGTGCGCCGCAAAGAAAGTGAATATGCCGCAGATCCTTATGGAACCGGGCAGGAGCATTGTTGCCGATGCAGGCATGACTCTTTACACCGTCGGTGCAAAAAAAGAAATTCCGGGCTTCAAGAACTATGTTTCGATTGACGGCGGTATGCCCGATAATCCGAGATATGCGCTTTATCAGTCGGAATACACTGTTTGTGTTGCAAACAGAATGAACGAAAAAGCGGACTATGAATGCACTGTTGCGGGACGCTGCTGCGAGAGCGGCGACCTCATTCAGGAGGGAGTTAAAATCCCCGAGCCGCAGAGAGACGATATTCTTGCGGTTTTGACAACGGGTGCATACAACTATGCTATGTCGTCCAACTACAATGCCATCACAAAGCCGCCTGTTATAATGCTGACGAAGGACAGCGAATATGTCGCTGTTAAGCGTGAGAGCTTTGAGGATATGACAGCCTGTCAAATATAATTTTCTGTCATTTCAAGACGTGTCGGAATAAAATGGTAGAGAACGTAGAATTTGTTTCATTATAACGAAATTTTTTAAAAAACCTATTGACAACCGAAAAATTCGGTAGTATAATGCGTCTAAACCGATGAGAAAGAGTGAGTAGATCTTAACACTGTTCTTTCAGAGAGTCGCAGACGGTGGGATTGCGACAGAAGAAGATTTGATCGAATGGACTTTCGAGGGCGAGCGGAAACGAAGTTAGCTTCGGAGTATGTGAGACGGAGGTGACTCTCCGTGACCAAATGTCAGCGTATGATTAGTACGTCAGAGTGGATGCGAAAGCGTCAAGCAGGGTGGCACCACAGGATATGACTTTTATTCCTGTCCCGGCAAGAAATTGCAGGGACGGGATTTTTTTATTTTCACGGGAGGTTTTATTATGATTTTATTGACTAATCTTTGGCGCAGGTGCGCCGATTGATTTTCTGCTCCGAATATATTTTAAAAACACTTCACTTATTTTTTAATCTCAGAAAGGTTGATATTATCATGAAAAAGTTTATTTCTCTTGCACTTTGTGCCGTACTCATTCTCGCAACTCTTACCGCTTGCGGTACAACATCAAAAAACAAAAACTCATACACTATCGGACTTTGCAACTATGCAAACGATGCTTCTCTTAACCAGATTGCCGAAAGCATTCAGGCTCAGCTTGCCGCTATCGGCAAGGAAAGGGGAGTAACCTTTGATGTGAAATATCAGAACAGCAATGCCGACAGCAATGTTCTCAACCAAATCGTTTCAAATTTTATTGCCGACGATGTTGATCTTATGGTCGGTATAGCCACTCCGGTTGCAATGGCAATGCAGAGCGCAACCGAGGGGAAAAAGCTTCCGGTAGTATTCTCTGCGGTAAGCGATCCTCTCTCGAAAAAGCTCGTTGATTCACTTGAAGCTCCGGGTGCAAACATCACCGGAACTTCGGATTATCTTGACACAAGTTCGGTTATGAACATAATGTTTGAGACAAAGCCGAACATCAAAAAAGTAGGACTTCTCTACGATGTCGGACAGGATTCGTCCGAAGCTGCGATCAAATCCGCCAAGGAGTACCTCGATAAAAAGGGTATCGCTTATGTTGAAAAAACAGGTAAAACCGTCGATGAGATTTCTCTTGCCGCTCAGGCTCTTGCTGCGGATAAAGTCGACGCTGTTTTCACTCCGACTGATAACTCCGTAATGGTTGCCGAACTTTCGATATATGAGATTTTTGCCAAGGCAGGTATTCCGCATTTCACAGGTGCCGATTCGTTTGCTCTCAACGGTGCTTTCATGGGCTACGGCGTTGATTATGTCAACCTCGGCAAAGAGACTGCAAATATGGTTGCCGAAATTCTTCTCGACGGCAAAGACCCTGCGAAGCTTGCGGTAAAGACTTTTGACAACGGTACGGCTACAATCAACACGGATATCTGCTCACAGCTCGGCATGAACTATGACGATGTTGCGAAGGCAATTGCTCCGCACTGCACAAAGGTTGAAAAGATAAAGACCGCCGAAAGCTTCGACGGACAGAAATAATTATTCGGAAAGGAACTTAACTTATGTCGCTGGGTTCTGTTTTAGCACTTATTCAAACCGCATCCGAGCTTGGACTCATAAGCGCACTTACCGTAATTGCACTTTATCTGAGCTATTCGATGCTTAATGTATGCGACTTATCGACCGACGGCTGCTTCACTCTTGGGGCAACCGTCGGTGCGGTCGTTACGCTCTCGGGTCACCCGTTCCTTGCACTTCCCGCCGCTATGGCGGCAGGTATTGCGTCTGGCTTCATCACTGCTTTTCTTCAGACGAAAATGGGCGTTAACAGCCTGCTGGCAGGAATTATTGTCAATACGGCGCTTTATTCAATCAATATTGCCGTTATGGGCAATTCATCAATCCTTAATCTCAACAAAACCGACACCGTTTTCACCAAAGCGCTCGACTTGCTCAGAAACACTCCTCTTATGGAGCAGTATAAGCTGATTGTCGCACTACTTGCGGTTATTATCATCGGCGTTCTTCTTGCGCTTTTCCTCAGAACGAAGCTCGGACTTGCAATTCGTGCAACGGGCAACAACCCGGATATGGTCCGCTCATCTTCAATCAATCCCGTTTTCACAACAATTGTGGGACTTTGCATTGCGAACTCGTTTACGGCTCTTTCCGGTTGTCTGCTTGCACAGTCGCAGAAGTCCGTTAATATTGATATCGGAACAGGTATGGTTACAATTGCACTTGCATCACTGCTTATCGGTAACGTTTTTCTCGGCAGAAAGAAAATTCCGCTTCAGATTGTCGGAATGGTTCTCGGCGCATTTGTTTTCAGACTTGTTTATACTATTGCTCTGCGCTTCGATATGCCGGCATTCATGCTAAAATTCGTTTCGTCGGTCATCGTTGTGCTTGCAATTTCGATTCCCTATCTCAAAACAAGGTTCCCGTTCTTAAAGCGTAAGCTTGATCAGCGCTTCGGAAGGAGGACTGCGTAATGCTTAATATCTCCAACATTTCCATCACCTTTAACTCGGGAACGACGGACGCCAAAAAAGCTTTAAGTGATCTTTCGATTAAGGTTAATGACGGCGATTTTATTACAGTAATCGGAGCGAACGGCGCAGGCAAATCAACGCTTTTCAATGCGATTGCAGGAACGTTTATTGTTGACAGCGGTAAGATTGAATTGAACGGCAAGGATATAACGCTCATGCCCGAGCATAAGCGTGCAAGAAAAATCGGCAGACTCTTTCAGGACCCGATGAAGGGCAGCGCACCCGGAATGACGGTTGAAGAAAATCTTGCTCTTGCAGCAGGTAGAGGCGGTTGGCTCAGCCACGTTTCAAAGGCGGATAAAAAGGCTTTCCGTGAGCGTGTCGCACTGCTTGATATGGGACTTGAAAACAGGATGAGCCAGCCCGTCGGGCTTCTCTCAGGCGGTCAGCGACAGGCTCTTACGCTTATGATGGCGACATTCAATCCGCCGGAGCTGCTTCTCCTTGATGAGCACACTGCAGCCCTCGACCCGGGAACTGCGGAAAAGGTTCTTTCGTTGACGGAAAAAATCGTTGCCGAAAACAAGCTCACCTGTATGATGATCACTCACAATATGCAGTCGGCTCTCGAGCTTGGAAACAGAACAATAATGATGAACAACGGTCAAATCATTATGGACACCTCCGGCGAGGAAAGAAAAGAGCTCACCGTTGCCGATCTGCTTCAGAAATTCAAGGAAGCGGCAGGACGTGACCTCGACAATGACAGAATGTTATTGATATGAAGAGGATGTTACCGTGAAAAATATTGTTGTAAGAGAATACAGTGCGGACGATATCCCCGCTATGAAAGATATATGGAACGAGGTTGTTGACGAGGGTGTTGCATTTCCTCAGGAGGATGAGCTCACGGACGGGAGCGCAAGAGAATTCTTTGCTCAGCAGACCTATTGCGGTGTGGCGGTCGATGAGGACGGCAAGGTTTACGGAATGTATATTCTTCATCCGAACAACGTCGGCAGATGCGGCCACATTGCAAATGCAAGCTATGCCGTTTCTTCCGAAAGCAGGGGATTGCACATCGGCGAAAAGCTGGTTCGGGATTGCATAGCTCAGGCGAAAGCGCACGGCTTCGGAATCCTGCAATTCAATGCGGTCGTCGCGACGAACATTCACGCAAGACATCTTTATGAGCGGATAGGGTTCAAACAGCTCGGAACAATTCCCGGCGGTTTCAGAATGGACGACGGACATTATGAGGACATATGCCCGTATTATATCGAGACAATATAAAAATCAGGCTGTAAATCGTAAAGCAAATCGCTTTTGGATTTACAGCCTTTTTTATCGAAGCTTATTTGTTTTTCTTAAATTCTCTGCCGATTTCGTTCAGCTTTTTCATGGCGTCAACGTATGCTTCCCGTGTAACTCCTTTAGGCATGTGTGCCCATTGCTTTGCAAAATTTATTTGAAAACGGTTGTAAAATATGCTACAATAAATAAGGTGATTTTATGGATAATATCAAGGCTGTCTTTATTGATATTGACAATACTCTTTTGGATTTCAACAAATGTGCCCTTTGGTCAATGCAAAAGGCATTTAATGATTATGGTTTGAGCTTTGAAAACTCGATGTTCGACACCTTCAATATGATAAACAATCGTCTTTGGCTCAGAATTGAAAAGGGCGAACTGACAAAAGAGGAGCTTTATGCCTGCCGTTGGAATATGATTTTCGCATTGATCGGGATTGATGTTGACGGCGTTGAGTTCGAAAATGTGTTCTACTCTTATCTGACAGAGAGCGCCGAGCCTGTTGACGGTGCGCTTGATCTGCTTAAATATCTTCACGGCAAATATCTTGTTTGTGCGGCAAGCAACGCTTCGTATGCACAGCAGATAAAGCGGCTCAACAATGCAGGAATGACCGAATATCTTGACAGAATTTTTATCTCGGAGCAGATAGGCTTTTCAAAGCCCCAAAAGGAATTCTTTGAGCGATGCTTTGAAAAAATCAGTCCTATCGTTCCGTCGGAAACGGTGATGATAGGCGATTCTTTGACCGCAGATATTGAGGGCGGAGCAAGCTTCGGAATGAAAACCTGCCGGTATAACCATAATCTGACAAATGAAAGCTCCGATTTGCCGGATTTTACCGTGTGCTCACTTTCAGAAATAAAAAAATATCTTTAATCAGTGGTTACATTACAAAAATGCGTCCGATTTTTCTTGACCTCGGGCGCATTTAATTATATAATATGTTTAATTATGTATAGTTAATTATTTATAGTAAAGGGTGCTTCTTATGATACTTATTGCTCCGTCGATTCTCTCCTGCGATTTTTCAAAAATGGGGGAGGAAACCGCTCGCATGGATGCCTGCGGCGCAGACTGGATCCACATTGATGTTATGGACGGCCATTTTGTGCCGAACATTACCTTCGGTGCGCCTGTTGTTAAGTGCATAAGAAAGTGCAGCGACAAGGTTTTCGACTGCCACCTTATGATAAGCGATCCGCTTAAATATGTTGACGATTTCATCAAGGCGGGCGCAGATATAATTGACTTTCACGTTGAATCAGATTCTCCGATCGACGAGACTATAGACAAAATTATTTCGGGAGGCTGTAAGGCGGGCCTTGCTGTTAAGCCGAACACACCGGTTGAGTCCGTTTTTCCCTTCCTTGACAGGCTGAGCATGGTTCTTATCATGACTGTTGAGCCCGGCTTCGGAGGTCAGAAATTCATGGGAGATATGATGAAAAAAATCGTTGCTCTGCGCAAGGAATGTGCAGAGCGTGGAATTGATATTGATATTCAGGTTGACGGCGGAATTTCCGAATCGACTGCACCGAAAGCCGTTGAGGCAGGGGCAAACGTCCTTGTTGCCGGAAGTGCGATTTTCGGATCGTCCGATCCGGCGAAAACAATTGAAGCATTGAGAGGTTAAAGCTCCCGCCAATGCTCATGCGTATGAGCGGCGGTAAGACTGCTTTTGCCGACAAATTTTCCGTATTCATTTAGTATGCGATGAAAATTGTTTGCCGTTTCCGTCGGAAGCTCCAGTCGGTATTTGATTCCTTTTGTAAATATCCGTCGTGAATTGTCGGGCAGAAATCGCAGGAAATCAAGCATGTTATCAAGATTTTCAAATTCATAGATTCGTGTAGGATTTGCTTTTGAAATCACGGTTTCGCTCTTTTTATTCAGTCCGCTTGCAACGGTGAACATCAAAAGACAGCCTCCGTCGGTATCCGGTGCCGCTTCAATCATCAGGTTGCCGGAGGGATCGACGTCACGTCCGGTATCACGGCGAACGGTGTCAAGAATTGTCCAAATCACGCGTCTGGTTTCAATATTGGAGTAATCCATATCTTCATATGTAATATCGAGGTCTTTCATCTCGTCACAGGTCAATCCGACTATAAATTTATTGTTGCTTATCGGTTGAATATCCATTTCCGCATCTCCTCATAAACTTGTTAATTAAAGTATATGACCGTTAAAATCGGTATTCAACCATCAAATTATGGTAAATCCAATTTAAGAGCCGACATTATATTATATGCCGCTCTCGGGAGTAAAAGCATGGAAAAATACCAAAAATATAATAAACGTCGCCGCAGCATTACGGAGTTCCGCTCCTCTTACAGCGACAACAAGAAATATTTTATCAGCACGGACAGGAAAAGCTCTTGGATGCCCGTGGTGAAGTATATTGTTATTGCCGTTTTCTTTGTCATATTTGTTGTTGCGGGTTTTTTGATAACGGACGCTTTGCTCGAAATTTCCGAAGCACCGTATGTAGAAGAAAAGACAACTGCTTCCGAAGATAAAACGGAAATCGACAAGAAATATTTTGAAAATATTGTCACAAAAACGCCCGATGAGATTACAACGGGCAGCAAGGAAACCACGAATTGATGTACATTCCGTATAACTCAAGATTAGAATATCACAAAAGCATTTTCGGGGCAGTGAAAACCGATCAAACGGTTACATTTCGTATAATTCTGCCCCGTGATTTTTGCTGCCATGCCGCAAAGCTTGTCATAAAAAAAGCCGAAGCTGATGAATACGGTTATATCAATATGCAATGGGACTGTATGGAGGGCGTCGGTGAGGAATGGTGGAAGGTAAATTTTACCGCCGAAAAAGCTGCACTTTACAAGTATCATTTTGAATATGACACCTCATGGGGCACAAGCAGGATTTATCACGCAGGAAACGGACTTGCCGCAATTAAAGGCGATGGTGAGGACTGGCAGCTCACGGTTTACGATAAGGATTTTCACACTCCCGAATGGCTCAGGGGAGGAATAATCTATCAAATTTTTCCCGACCGTTTTGCTTCCTCGGGCACGAAAAAGCAGAATGTTCCGTCTGACAGGGTTTTGCGAACCGACAGAGACGGCGACCCTTACTGGATCCCGACCGCCGAAGGCAAGGTGCTCAACAACGATTATTTCGGCGGCGATCTGAACGGAATCGAGCAGAAGCTCAGCTATCTTAAATCACTCGGGGTGACATGTATCTATCTTAACCCTATTTTTGAGGCACAGAGCAATCATCGTTATGATACGGCGGACTATGAAAAAATCGACTCCATGCTTGGCGCGGAGAGGGATTTTAAATCGCTTTGCGAATCAGCGAAAAAGCTCGGCATAAGAATCATGCTCGACGGCGTTTTCAGTCATACGGGTGATGACAGCAGGTACTTTAATCGCTATTCCCGCTACGACAGCCTGGGAGCTTATCAGTCCAAGGAATCACCGTATTACGGATGGTACAAGTTTAACAAATGGCCGGACGATTACAAGAGCTGGTGGGGAATTGAAATCCTGCCCGAGGTTAACGAGGATAACTCTGATTTTATCGAATATATAACAGGCAAAAACGGAATTGCGCGAAAATGGCTGAAGCTCGGCGCATCCGGCTGGCGGCTTGACGTTGCCGACGAGCTTCCCGATGAATTTCTTGACGAGTTCCGCAAGGCGGTCAAGGAAGAAAAAGCCGATGGACTTGTTCTCGGCGAGGTTTGGGAGGACGCTTCAAACAAATCGAGCTACGGTAAGCTTCGCCGATATCTTCTCGGCAAGCAGCTTGACAGTGTGATGAACTATCCGTTCGCAGGGGCAGTTATTGATTTCATCCGTGACGCAAACGCAGAGCTTTTCGCTTCAAGAGTAATGAGCATAGTTGAGAACTATCCAAAGGAAGTGCTCGACGTGCTGATGAATCATCTTTCTACCCATGACACAATGAGGGCAATTACCGCGCTCGCAGGCGAGAGCTGTGCCTACCGTGACAGAAAATGGCAAAGCACTCATTCTCTTGACGAAAAGGAATATCACTACGGCATGAAGCTTCTTATGGCGGCTTCGGCGATGCAGTTCGCTTTACCGGGTGTTCCGACAATTTATTACGGTGACGAGGCAGGTATGCAGGGCTATAAGGACCCGTTCAACCGCCGCTGCTACCCTTGGGGCAAGGAAAACGGCGAGCTTGTCGAATGGTATAAAAAGCTCGGCAAGATAAGAAATGAAAACCGCGTTTTTAAGGACGGCAGGTTTGAAATTCTTTCCGCGGTCGCGGGGTGTGTTGCTTTCTCGAGAAAGAATGACGATGAGGCAATACTTGTTATTTCAAACAGCAATCCGCACCCGATAACCTATTATGTAAAGTCGGAATGGTGCGATGCACACGACCTGCTCGGCAACGGCAAAGTTGCCGCAAACATGGTGGATATTGAAGAAAAATCAACAGTAATTTTGAAAAGAAAGTGATATAAATGGCATTCGGAGGTCACAAATTCAAAACAAGCAAGCAGGATAAAAAGGGCGACCTTTTGAGATTCTTTTTGGCTTTTCTTGCTTTCGCCGTTGTGTTCGGCTCTGTTTCGGCGGTAGTTATTCTCAAACACAATGAGATTTCGCTGAAAAGTATTTTTACAAAAGAGACGACAACCAAAGCCGAAGAAACGACGACCGACAGTCAGCCTGTTTCGCCGACGGAGCTGAGCGGAAAAACGAATTTTCTTGTTTTTTGCTCGGCAAGCGACTTTTCGGAAATGTATTTTATTCACATTATCGAAGCGGATATGGACAATTGTATTATTAAGGATCGTCCGCTGAACCCCGACGGTAAGACCGCCGACGGCAAAAGCTATGTACAGACCCTCAAGGAGGGCGGCGCAGGCAAGCTTGTTTCGGTAGTGGAGCAGAAAGAGGGAGTAAAGATCAACAAGTATGTCGGTTCGGATGCCGAGACATTTGCCCTTGCAATTAACTATATGGACGGCTTGGAATACACGGTTGATAAAAGAATTGAGTACAGAAACAATAATTATACATTGATTCTCACAAAGGGAAGTCAGACAATCAAGGGTGAAACGCTTATTAAGTATTTCAGATATTGCAAAACGCTTGGCACGGACGGAATGAGAACGCAGGGTAAGCTGATATGTGCCATGCTTGACAGTTATATAACCGACGAGAATGTTGAAAACGGCTCAAAAATATATCAAAAGCTTCTTGCAAACCTCGATTCAAACAGCGATATTTCATTCTTTGAGGCAGCGGAAGCAATGGCGACTGTCAAGGCTTTCTGCAACTCGCCGAACAGGCAGCAATCAACGATTATTATAAACGATTCAAGTATATCATAAGGAGGCAAAATTATGTCAACAAAACCGTTAAGAGGCTCTAAGCCTCAACCCGACCATATTTTTATCAGCATTGCAGATGATGCAAAAACCACGATGAACGTCACTTGGAGAACGAGCGTTGACGTTAAAAGCGGTTATGTTCTTTACCGTGAGGACGGCTCGGAAGAGGTTAAGCGCACAGATGCCGATACCGATGTTTTCAAGAGTGATATAGACATAAGCAATATGTTCTGGGTAAAGCTGACGGGTCTCAAACCCGATACAAAGTACTTCTACACCTGCGGCGACGATGAGCACAGAAGCGGCGAATTCAGTTTTACAACAGAGCCTGAAAATCTCACAAAATTTAAGTTTATCTGCGTTTCGGACCAGCAAAAGGGTGACCTTATAGATCCCGATTATTCGTATTTTACGGGAATTCTTAAAAAGGTTCTTGCGGAAAATCCCGATGCAAGATTTATTCTTACGGGCGGCGACAACACAAACTGCGGTCAGCATGAAATTCAGTGGAACGGTGCGTTCGACGGCATGAAGGGTGTTGTTGAGAGTATTCCGCTTCAGATGGCTCTCGGCAACCATGACAACCGCGGCTTCAGAGATCCCGTGCATGAGCAGGGCAGATATTATGCCGAGCCTGCCGAGTTCTTTAACAATCAGTTCAGAGGCTCATATGCCTATGACGGTCCGAAGGACTGGAAAACAGAAAACTATACATTCAACTACGGTAACGTTCATTTTCAGATGATCGGCATTAACGGCCCCGAGGACGTTAACGAATGGATGATAAACGATATGAAGAAGAACCGCAGACAGTGGAATATCGGTACATATCATTTCCCGATTTGCTATTCAGGCTCAAACTGCGCCAATTACGACGCATATCCCATGATGACAGAGGGCTTCGAGATGCTTGATCTCGTATTCTCGGGCCATGAGCATAACTTCTCGAGAAGCTTCCCGAGAAGGAACGAGGAGCTTTTTGAACGTCCGTCACAGGGCACGGTTCACTATATGCTCGGCAATTCCAATCAGAATCCTCCGGGAACAAGAGCAATTTCAAAGGTTTGGCATTCTGCTTTTTACTGCGAGGAGGAGCCTGTTTCCGTTGTTGCAATCGTTGAGGTTGACGGAGATAAAATGACCCTCACTTCAAAGATTGTTGAGGACGGCAGAATTGTTGACAAGTGCACAATTGACAAGGGCAAGGATGAGATAGTTCCCTATGCAATTGCACCGAAATTCAATCAGACAAGAATGACCTTCAAGGGTGCCCTTATGGGACTTTGTCAGTCGGGTGTTAAATGCGAAAATGTTGACGGAGTATGGTATGCCTGCTTCGGTACACTTGTTGGATATATCGGAGGATATGTTCTCAAGGAAAAGGGTAAAATTACTCTTGAGGTTTACGGCAAGAGGGTAGAGTTTTTCGAAAACAGCGACAGGGTAATTGTCAACGGTGAGGAAAAGGCGATTTGCGCCAAGGTGCTCAGAATTCATGACCAGCTTTATATGCCTGCTTCTGCGTGTGAGCTTTTCGATATGAGATGGGCTTATGCCGAGAGAAATAATTTCATTTCCTTTGAACATGAGAGTGAGTCGCATCCGATAACCGTGCAGCCGTAATTGACAAAATAAAATAATTGTTGTATAATATATTAACCGCTTGAAATCGGAGTTGATGGCAATGGCAAAGAAAAAGACAGAAAAAGCAACCGGTATTGACCTTAATGATGCTCAGAAGCGCATGGATCAATATGTTAAGGCCTGCGATAAAGAAAAAAAGGGCAAGGCTACCGCACTTTCAATGATAGGTATCACCATACTTTGTCTTTTGATCCTTCTCATTGTCAGCCTCAAAATGAACGGAATCGGATTTGTCAACACCGTTAATGTAAACACGGGTGCAACCACGGTTGCCGGTGCCGATGAGGTTCAGGGAACGAAGCTTGCGGATATTGTAACTCAATAAAAAAAGAAACGCTTTCTCTTTTTTCAGAGAGAGCGTTTTTAATTACAGAAGTATTCTTTCAATAGGTATTTAAGAATTTCGCAAATTTTTTGAAGGTTGCCGGTGTGGGGAAGGGAAGTGCCGTTCTCGTAGTGAGCCACGGCGGAGCGTTCAACGCCGATCAGCTTGGAACCCTCCTCTTGAGTGAGTTTAAGCTCCTTTCGTGCGGCTCGGAAATTTTCGGCAAAGCTCATTTTAAACAACTCATTATAAATAAAAACGAGCAATAATTTCACATTGCTTGTCTGTTTTTGTTTATATTATGATATTTTCAACCTCTTTGAAGCTTTCAACAATATAATCCGCTTTGTATTCGTTGAATTCCTCACGGCTGCCGTAGCCGAAAAGTACTGCGGCGCAGGCTACTCCCGCCTTGTGCGCACCGACAATATCATATTTTCTGTCGCCGACCATGAGAACCCTGCTCCTATCCGTAACTCCGGTTCGCCTGATTGCTTCTTCAACGATCGTAGCCTTGTCCGAATCGGTGTAATTTCTATCCGCTCCGACGATACAGTCAAAATACTTGTCAATGCCGCTGACTTTGATTATATTCGTTAAAGCTTCCTGCGGCTTTGAGCTTGCAACAGCCGTTTTAATTCCGGCTTCATTGAGCTTCCGGAGAAGTTCGGTAATGCCGTCGTAAAGCTTGTATTTATAAAGCCCGACCTCGGCATATTTTTCGCGATAGCTTTGCATAAGTGATCGAACTTCGTCATCACTGAGCTGAGGATAGAGCGTGTGATAACTGACTATCATCGGCGGGCCGATAAACTTGCGTATTTCTTCATCGCTTGGCTGTTCAAGACCGTGGGCATCAATGGCATAGCGTACACAAAGAAAAACGCCCTCGCCGGTATCAGCAACCGTGCCGTCAAAATCAAAAAGAACTGCGTCAAAATTCGACATAATAAGACCTCCGTTCATACCCGATAATTCTATCATAAATAATAATGATTTACAATACGATTTTTTTATGATATAATGTTCCCAGTTTTTATTTGGAGTGATATTAAATGGAAAATACAGAAAGAAAAGACCGTGTGCTGAGCATGATTCAGCCGACGTCTGTTCCGACCCTCGGCAACTACCTTGGCGCACTTAAAAATTGGAAGCAGATGAGTGCAGACAACGATTGCATATTTGCCGTTGCGGATCTTCATGCAATTACGGTTCGTCAGGAACCTGCAAAGCTCAGAAAGCAGTCGCTTGAAATGTACGCTTTGATGATAGCTCTCGGTCTTGATCCCGATAAGAATATAATTTTTGTTCAGTCACATGTGCCGCAGCACAGCCAGCTCGGCTGGATTCTCAACTGCTACACGCAATTCGGCGAAGCGGCGAGAATGACCCAGTTTAAGGATAAGTCGGCAAAGCATGCCGACAATGTCAATGTCGGACTTTTTGCGTATCCGACGCTTATGGCAGCCGATATCTTGCTCTATCAGGCGGATTACGTTCCCGTAGGCGCAGATCAGAAGCAGCATCTTGAAATCACCCGTGATATTGCGGAGCGTTTCAACGGCACATATTCTCCGACATTCACTATCCCCAAGCCGTATATCGGCAAGACGGGTGCAAAGGTTATGTCGCTTCAGGACCCGACCAAGAAGATGTCAAAGTCCGATACAAATCCCAAAGCGTCGGTCTATGTTCTTGACAAGCCCGATGATATTATGAAAAAATTCAAGTCGGCAGTTACCGATTCCGAGGCGAGCGTGCGCTATGCCGAGGGCAAGGACGGAATCAACAATCTTATGGGCATTTATTCTTGCTGCACAGGTAAGAGCTTTGATGAAATTGAAGCCGAATTTGACGGTAAGGGTTACGGCGATTTTAAAATTGCTGTTGCCGAAAGCGTTATAGCCGACGTAAAGCCTGTTCAGGACAGGTTCAATGAAATAATGAAAGACAAGGCATACGTTGAAAAGTGCGCTAAAGAAGGCGCTGAGAAAGCCTCCTACATTGCAAACAAGACGCTGACGAAGGTTATGAAAAAAGTCGGCTTTTGGCAGGTAAAATAAATAAGACGAACACAAAAAAGACCTCTTCCCAAATCGGAAAGAGGTCTCTTTGCGTATTATTTTAAATTCATTAGAGAATGTAAATTGTTACTCCTCGTCTGCCGAATGCGCTTGCCTGACCCTCTGAATCGAAATAAAGGTCGCAAACTGTTGAGCTGCTGCCCGACCAGTAGATGAATCCGCCGGTGTCCTCAGCCGAGGCGTAGCCGTAAACATACGAACCGTCGTTTGAAACGATCCACATCTTTGTGCCGTAAGGAATCTGATTCGGGTTAACTGCGATATAACCGGGTCTTACATACTTGCCCGTTGCGGTAACTCCGCCGCCGGAATATGCGGAAGCGGTACCCGTGATAACTCTCTTGTACGACGTCGGAACGCCGTTCTTGCCAATCTGAAGGCTTGACGGTGCACTAAGCGTCGAAATAGTGCTTATGCCGTTTGCACTCGTTGTCGGACGTCTCTTTGTGCCGACCTCAAGAATACGCTCTGTTGCCGCCTTTGTAACAACGGAATTGATCTTTACGGACTCCTTGAGCTTGCCGTCAACATACTTATCCTTATAGGTTACGTTCTGACGGCCGTTAACACCCTTCTGAAGGGTCTTTGACTGGTCTGTATAAAGATTTGCATTATTCTTTTTCTGCGTTGTGAACGGGAGAACCTCGTCAACTGTTCTTTCTTTATAGGTTACTCGTGTAACCTTGATGGTCATGCCCTTTGTAAGAACTGTATTAAGGGAAGCGGAAATAATATCGTCATCGTCGATTGTAACAACAGCCTTGTTGAGAGCGTCGGCAACAGTGCCGGAAGCCATATTGAGCTTGTAGGTCTCGCCGTCGGCAATAACAGAAACGGGGAATGCACGGGAAATAACAACCTCCATGCCTTCGTAAACAACGTCTTCTTTATTGCAGCTGAGCTCGTCACCGTCGTTAAGTCCGATTCCGTTTTCACTGAGGGATCTTTCAACCGAACCTACGGCAGGATACTTGACTCCTTCCGCTGAACCGTCATAAACGGTGATTACACAAGCTCTGTAAACAATTATAGTTGATTTTGAACCGCTTGAGAAATCGGAAAGGTCAACAACATCACCCTTGTTTATCAGTATATTTGCCTGATTGAGAACATCCTCCGCGCTTTCACGCATTGTTGTTATATTGATCTCTGTATCGTCGGCTATGATTTTTACCGAATATGAATTGGCAGCGGCAGCATAGATGGTTGCTGCGGCAAAGCACACGATAACAGCTATCATAATAGCCTTTACCTTGGCTTTGGAGATCGCAATGCCGATCTTCTTCAGTGTGGTTTTTATCATTTCCATTTTAGGAAGCTCCTTTTATACGGCAAAAGCCGTTTTATTCGGGCGCAAACCCGTGATATTCAAATTAGTTTTTGAACTAACGTGGCTTATTATAGTAATCTATGCCCAATTTGTCAAATGAAAAAGCAAATCGATTTTGTTTATATTCTACAAATTATTTGTCATAATATCGAGACAATCAAAGCAAATACAGTCAAAAAATGCCGATAAATGGTATTTTGACAATGCTGCGGGAGTGATTTTTTGTGCAAAACCTAAAAAGTTACAAAAGGTTACAGAAATGACTCAGATTTGTTACTTTGAGGGTAATTTGTAGCCTGATTACGCTTATCCTTTTATAATATATATAGCTTTTTCACCTCAAAACATGCTTAGAACAAGAAAAAATAGCTGTAATATCTTGTAACTTATTGACAAGACTGTAATTTGTTGTTATAATTAAATCGTTGTTTAAAAACTAACGTTAAAAAGATCTCGGAGGAAGGAACATGAAAAGAGTTATATCCGTATTTGTAGCCCTCACAATGATTGTGTCTGCGTTTGCGTTCGCAAGCACAAATGCAAGCGCTGTTGATTATAACCCGCAGTCGGCACTTGATTATGCCGAGGAAAACTGGGATAACGGAATTGAACTTTGTGCAGGATTTGTTTCCAACTGCTTGCAAGCCGGCGGAATCAATGTTATGGAGCGCTCTGTCGGAAATCTTTTCAATGCTCTCAAAGGAACATACGGAACGGCTCATGTTCTCAAAACCGACGGGCCGTACATTTATTTTGACGATAATGCCGGCAAGCTTTCGCCCGGCGATCCCGTATTCTACTATTGCAACAGTTGCAAATCGTTCCAGCATGCAATTCTCTGCGGCGACGGTGAAGACGGACTTATGACGGACTATGCACATAACAATCCGCATCACAATACAACAACATACATTTCATGGGGCTGTCCCGAGTGCGGAGACATTAACTGGACAATGTATGCAATTAGTCTCAGCAGCACAAGCAACCATGTTCATTCTTACACCAAAACGGTTACGAAAAAGGCAACATGCAGCTCGACGGGAATTGATACATACATCTGCGCCTGCGGTCACAGCTACAATGTTACTACACCGAAAACCGAGCATACGGCAGTTTGGGTCTACTCAGAAAGACCGTCGGTTTACAACACCGGTCTTAAGCATATGGAGTGTTCTGTTTGTCACAAGACAATATCAACACCTTCTCTTGTCGCTAAGTCAACGGCAGATGTAAACGGCGACGGAAAGGTAAATTCCGCCGATGCGCTTCTTATTCTCAGATATTCAATCGGTTTTAATGAATTGATAAGCTCGCAGACAGCGTTTTTGAATGCAGATGTAAACGGCGACGGAAAGGTAAATTCCGCCGATGCGCTTGTTGTTCTGAGAATTTCAATAGGAGTATTGAGCATATAAAAATAAAAGTTAAAGCAGTCTCCCTTGTCACAGGGAGACTTTTGTCTTAATATAAACGGAGGAGAACGGTTTGAGTATTTGCTGCAAAAAAGAACGGATCGCTTGGATTGATATTGCAAAAGCAATTGCAATTTTTTTCATAGTGCTCGGTCACCAGTTGCCATCCGGCCCGCTTTGCGGCTATCTTTACTCGTTTCATGTTCCGCTTTTCTTTTTCCTTTCGGGTTTGACATTCAACAACGCCAAAGAACCGAAAAATTTTTTCCGTGAAAAAGCAAAAAGAATTTTGATTCCGTATTTTATTTTTTCATCAATAAGCATTGGATTTTATATAATTACGAATTATTTTTTCAAAAAAAGCGGGCTGTCTCTTACTCAATGTCTGCTCGGAATGATCATCGGTACACGGTCAACAGGACTTATGCTGTGGAACAATCCTCTCTGGTTTCTCCCTTGTTTGTTTGTTTTGCTCTCCGCAGCTTATATTATAAATAGGTTTGTTTTTCGCGGCAAAAATAAAATTAAATATACGGTGATTTTGCTTGCGTTTTCCGTAAGTGCAGTGATTATTCTATACCGTTTTAGATTTTATCCTTCGGCGCCTTTCGGAATTATTCAGGCCGTCAATGCTTCGCCGTATTTCATAATCGGTAGGCTTGCAAAGCAGTTGATTTATAAGGACGGCAAGGTAAAAGCTGCTATACCGATTGGGGCAAAGGTTATTGCTTCTTTAATTTTGATTTTAGGCGGAGCTTTTCTTTCTTTTCTCAATACAAGAACCGATTTTGCAATGAACGATTTCGGAAAGCTGTGGATTTATATTCCTGCCGCTGTTGTCGGAATTTTCGGATGGTGTTTGCTTGCAGGTACACTCCGTTCCGCCGGATTGGCATATATCGGACGACACACTATGCCGATACTTCTAATGCATAAATTCCCGATTCAGCTTTATGGGTTTCTTCCGATTTCAACCGAGAATACGGTTGTTTCTATTCTTTTATCCTTTTGCACGGTTGCACTTTGCCTCGCTGCGGCATGGATTTATGATAGAATAATAAGCATCTTTACAAATGATAAGGGCTGATGCTCATTCGGCATCGCCCTTTTTCATTTATTTTCTTGACGGCGGAATACATATTGTGATAGAATAAAACACATATCAACAAGTTCTAAGGGGGATATGTAATGCAAGATTTTAAAGAAAGCGGATTTATGTACGGACTTGCGGCAATGGTTATTGTTTTCGTCATTGTTCAGTCCTTGTTTTTTCTTATCCGTGCATGGAAGCATGGCAAGGAGGTTGGTCTTACGACCGCAGACATGAAAAAGGCGGTTACTTCAAGCGCGCTGTTTACGATCGCTCCGGCGGTTGCTATCTTCGCGACGGTTATTACACTGTCGAGCACACTCGGAATTGTTCTTCCGTGGATAAGACTTTCGGTCGTCGGCAATCTTCAGTATGAGGTTACGGCTGCTCAAGCGGCTCTTGAGTCCTTCAGAGACGGTACAAGTATTGCCGTTTTCGGTCAAAACATAGCCGATCCGAAAATTTTTGCTGCCGTTTCATGGGTTATGACTATCGGCGTTATCCTTTCGCTTATACTTATTCCTGTTTTTCTCAAGAAAATTCAGAGCAAGGTCGGCAAGGTAACTAACAACGCAAGCGGTGAAAACAAATTCGGCGATATTATTTCCGCCGCAACATTTATCGGTCTTATTTCTGCATTCATCGGTAATGCACTCGCAGGCACAGCTCCGACAATTAAAGAGAACGGAAAGCTTAAGCCTGTTGGAGTGGGCGCAGGTGTTATGTCGGTTGCGGTTCTTATTACATCTGTTATCGTTGTTGTTGTTCTTCAGGCTCTCTGCAAGAAATTCAAGTGGGATAAATTTGAGCCGTTTGTAATGCCGCTCGGTATGTTCGCAGGTATGGGAATGGCAGTCCTTCTGCATTATGTTCTTCCCGCGGAAATATCAACGTTTGAATGGAGGCCGATCGTATGAGCAAGAAAAAACGCAGTTATATGGACTCCACCTATACGTGGGGAAATATTTTCATGGTTACGGCGATTTGTGTTTTGGTTGCCGTTCCCGTCGCAATATGTTTGAAATTTAACGCATGGCCGACATTTAAACAGGTATTTGACGGATTATTAAAGGTTATTCCTATTTTCTGGACGTCCGCAATTTTGGAAATTGTTGTTTACGCTCCGATGCTCGGCACGGGCGCAACATACCTTTCGTTCGTTACGGGTAACATCACAAACCTCAAGCTTCCGTGTGTTCTCAACTCCCGTGAGCTTGCAAAGACGAAGCCCGGCACAGAGGCGGACGAGGTTATCTCAACAATCGCAACGGCGACATCGTCTATTGTTACAACCATAATTCTTGCGGTCGGCGTTCTTGCGCTTACCCCTATTCTTCCTGCTCTTACCGGCGAGGATTCGGCACTGAAGCCTGCTTTTGACCAAGTTCTTCCGGCACTTTTCGGTGCGCTCGGTGCAGGATACCTTGCAAAGCACTGGAGAATTTCTTTTGTTCCCGTAATCGCTGCGGTTATTGTGCTTATGTTCGACGGAAGTCTCGGTACGGGTACACTTATTCCGATTTGTGTTGTTGTTTCAATTCTTGCAGCTTATCTTATGTATATCAGCGGATTCCTCACAGGCGGCGTAAAGCCCGAAAACCCGTTAAAAAGGAAGAAGTAAAATGAAGACGACAACAAAAAGAAATTATGAAAATACTCTTTTGATCTTTTTTATTTACGCACTGTTATTTATTGTTTTTCTGTTTAATTTTTTTGATACCGATGATTATTCAATGCAGACCTCATATTCGGCTTTATCAATTGCAAACGGCCTCGACTTTTCTATTCATTACGGCAACGGAAGATTTATAGGAAATCTTGCACTTTATTATTTCAATTTTTATCCGATAACAAGAATGGTTTTTAAGCCGATGGTTTTAACTGTATTGATCGGTTGCATAATTTATGTTTTCGAGATTAAAAAACTTTGGCTGAAAATTGCAACGGCGCTTCTTATTATTATGCCGTCATCGGGCTTTTATGCCAAGTGCTATTCTTCAAACCCGTGTATCATGAATTACGTTGCGCCGCTTGCGAATGTTTTTGTTTGTTTTGCTTTGATGAAAATAATCGGCCGCAAGAAAAAGAAAATGAGGTTACTTTTGTATACCGTTCTTTTTATTGCATCAATATGTATGCAGTTTTACAGCGAGAATGCAACGGTAATTTTTCTGGCAACGGCAGTTTTCCTCATTGCCTATAAATATTTCACCGAGAAAAAATTTGAGGCAGATCATATTATATTTTTTATCGGAGGAATTATAGGCGCGGCTCTGATGTTTATTGTGCCTAAGCACATAAGCTACAGCGTTATAGGCGAAAACGTCATGTCGAGTTATCGGCAGATAATTTTTAATATTCCCTTTGCAATAGGAGTTGTGGCAAAGTTTGCGGAGTATTTCAGCACGGCGGCGATTTGGATCGTTATTTTTGGTGCTGTCTTAACGTATATTGTAATAAAAGAATCGCCGGACGATAAATTTAAGTTTTGGCACATCGTCTTTTCAAATGTATATCCGGCGGTATGCGTTCTTTATAAGTTTACTCAAACAGAGGAAGCAAAGGTAATTTCAAGCGTTAAGCTCTTCCTTATGGTATTGATGTTTGCTTTTCTTCTTAATGCTCTTATAATTATTTTCAGGTTTATTAAGGATATAAAGACAAAATCTTATTCTGTTTTTGCTATATTTGCCCTTGCGCTGTCCGTAGGAATGTTCATGATTCTTACTCTCCACGGCTACAGAACTTTTTATCTTTCCCTGATAATATTTGTTTCGCTTACAATTTATCTTGCAAGCTACATTGTAAATGAATACGGCATTAGTCTTGAAGGAAAGGTCTTGCGTATGTTCAATGTTACGGCTGTTTCGGCGCTGCTTTGTTTTGCGGTTTTGCTTCCGCTTCAAACGATACAGAATTATGACGTTTTTGCAATGAGGCAGGAATATGTCGATGAAAAAATTTCGCAGGGAGAAAAGCTCGTTTATGTTCCTAAGGTTCCGAACAAGAACCTTGTAAGAGATGAATTTCTGCATTTCTATAAAGATTACTTTACTGCCGAACATCAGGACGTTGACATCGTATTTATTGATATTGAGGATTGGGAGCGATTTGAAGAATATCAGTCGATGATGGATAATCCGCTGACCTCTATAACATACGCGGTGAGTCATCTTCAATTCAGCAACTGAACTCCGAAAAAAGAAATAATAAAAAACACTTGATATTTACATTATAATGTGGTATTATATATCTGTAAGTTTATTAAGGTATTGACAAAGGAGTGGGGCGACCCGCTCCTTTGTATTGTAAAGGAGGCGTTACAATGGCTTCAAAAGGAAAGGGCGGAATTACCGCCAATACCGTTTGGGATATCGCTCAGCCGATTGCCGAGAGCCTTGGACTTGAGCTTTGGGATGTGCGTTTTGAAAAAGAAGGTGCAGACTGGTTTCTCAGAGTTTTCATCGACAAGGACGGCGGTGTTTCAATCGACGATTGCGTTGACATGAGCCATGCTCTCGATAAGCCGCTTGACGATGCTGACCCGATCGAACAGAGCTACTGCCTTGAGGTTTGCTCCCCCGGACTGGAGAGAAATCTCAAAAGGGACAGCCATTTTGAAAAGTGTATAGGCAAGCCGATTCAGGTTAAGCTGATTCGTCCGCTTGAGGGCAGCAGAGAGTACAAGGGAACTCTCGAGAGCTACGACAACGGAAATTTTGAGCTTCTTACTCAAGACGGGGTGAAGCTCGTTATAAATAAAAAAGAAACATCTTATGTTAAACTTGATGATTTCGGAGGAGAAGAACAATGGTAAACAAAGAGCTTTTTATGGCGCTCGAAATGCTTGAAAAAGAAAAAGGAATACCTATGGATGTACTTTGCGAGGGTATTCAGAAGGCGCTCGTCACGGCAGTTAAGCGTGACTACAACAACAAGGACATCGTTTTCTGCGAGCTTGACCCCGAGAAAAAGACAATGCGAGTTTTTGTAAGAAAGAATGTTGTCTCCGAGGTGGTTGATCCCGATGAGGATTTGACCGTTGAACAGGCTCAGAAGTATAAGCCGACAGCTATGGTCGGAGACATTATTGAAATTGAGCTTGAGACAAAAGAGGTCAGCAGAATTGCAGCCGATAAGGGCAAGCATGTTATCCGACAGGGTATCCGCGAGGCCGAGCATGGCAGACTGCGTGAGGAGTTCCAGGCTCACAATCAGGAGATCGTTACAGCCAAGGTTTCGCGAGTTGATCCCGAGACTAAGGACGCTATCGTTGAAATCGGCAAGGCTCAGGAGCCGCTCTTCAGAAGCGAACAGATCCCGAATGAAACACTTCTTCCGGGTATGCTTATCAAGGTCTACATTGCCGGAGTTGCCGATGCAAAGGAAGGCAGAAGAGGACCGAGAGTTACAATTTCCAGAACGCATCCCGGTCTTGTAAAGAGACTGTTTGAGTCCGAGGTTCCCGAAATTTATGACGGAACGGTTGAAATCAAAGCAGTTTCCCGTGAGGCAGGTTCAAGAACAAAAATCGCCGTTTATTCGGCAGATGAGAATGTTGACGCAGTCGGTGCATGCATAGGACCGAGAGGAGCCCGTGTCGGTAAGATTGTTGACATGCTTTACGGCGAGAAGATAGACATTGTTAAATACAGCGAGGATCCGAAAGAGTTTATTGCCGCTTCCCTTGCTCCGGCAGATGTTGTTTCGGTAACAATAGACGAGAACGCAGAAAAGTCATGCAGAGTTATAGTTCCGGATCTTCAGCTTTCACTTGCTATCGGCAATAAGGGACAGAATGCAAGACTTGCCGCTAAGCTTACGGGCTGGAAGATAGATATCAAGCCCGAGAGCGGAAAAACTGACCCGTCGGTAGAGCTTTAATTAAAAGGAGGTGCAGGAATGCAGCAGAAGAAAATTCCAATGCGCAAATGTATGGGCTGCGGCGAGATGAAGCCGAAGAAAGAGCTTGTTCGTGTTGTGAAAACTCCCGAAGATGAGATAGTTCTTGACCTTACGGGCAGAAAGAACGGCAGAGGAGCTTATATCTGCCATGACGCCGAATGTCTTAAAAAAGCGAGAAAAGCCAAAAGAATCGAAAAATCATTCCTGTGCCGGATTCCTGACGAGGTCTACGATAAAATGGCAGAGGAGCTGAAAAACGATGAATGATTCGGCGCTCAATCTTTTAGGTCTTTGCAGACGCGCAGGCAGGCTCAGCTTGGGCCATGATGCTTGCAAGCAGGCGATAAACAGCGGAAAGGCAAAGCTTTGCATAGTTTGTTCGGACGCATCAAAAAGGCTTTCCGATGAAATATCGGGGCTTGCAAAGGCACATAACAAAACCGTTTATGACGTAAGATACACGATGCTTGACATTAAGCAGGCGCTGAGCTTCAAGGCGGCGGTTTTTACCGTTGATGATGAAGGCTTCGCAAAGTCATTGATCGCAAAACTTAAAGAAAATCAATCCGGGGAGGAACGCATTTTATGATAAATAAATATCGTGTCCACGAAGTGGCAAAGGATTTTGATTGCCCCAGTAAGGAAATTCTTGATATTGTAACCAAGCATTTTGAAGGACAGAAAAAATCTATGACGGCTCTTGAGGAGGCCGAGCTTGACGTTATATTTGAAATTGTAACGCAGGAAAACAGCGTTGAAAGCTTCGACGCTTACTTTGCAACGGCGAACGAGCCGAAGAAGGAAGAAAAGAAAGAGAAAAAGGCTGAAAAATCAGACGAGCCGAAGAAGTCGGAAGCAAAGTCCGATGCTCCTGCCAAGGACGAGAAAAAGTCTCCGGCAAAGAGCAACAATCAGCCGAAGAAAAAACAGAAGGATCCCAACGCAGCTCCGCAGAGCAGAACAAAGGGCGAATTCAGAACGATCGACACAAGGGCAAGCAATGTTGATCTTGATAAATACAACGAGAAGTACGAGAATATCTCTCCTGTCAATCAGGACAGAAGAAGCGACAGAACGGTCAACAAGCAGAAGCTCAAGCAGAAGTCTCAGCAGCGCAGACCGGGCATGAAATCACGCCGTGAGACTGAGGCTGAGAGACTCAAGAGAATTGCGGCGGAGAGAGCAAAGAAGCCGCAGCTTCACATTCAGGTTCCCGAGGAGATAACAGTCGGCGAGCTTGCCGCGCTTCTCCACATGACGGCGGCAGAGGTTATCAAAAAGCTCTTTGCCCTCGGTCAGATGGCAACGGTCAATGAGGTCATCGACTATGATACGGCCGAAATCGTTGCAACAGAGCTTGGTGCAAAGTGCGAAAAGGCAGTTGTTGTCACAATTGAGGATAGAATTATTGACGACAGCGAGGATGATGATAAGGATCTTGTTCCCCGTGACCCCGTTGTTTGCGTAATGGGTCACGTTGACCACGGTAAAACATCGCTCCTTGACGCAATCAGACATACCTCTGTCACCTCTACCGAGGCAGGCGGAATTACACAGCATATAGGCGCTTACAGAGTTGACCTCAACGGTCAGAAAATCACATTCCTTGACACGCCGGGTCACGCCGCATTTACATCAATGCGTGCAAGAGGTGCCCAGGCAACGGATATAGCTGTTCTTGTTGTTGCTGCAGACGACGGTATTATGCCGCAGACGATTGAGGCTATCAACCATGCAAAGGCAGCGGAGGTTCAGATAATCGTTGCCATCAACAAGATGGACAGACCGGGTGCGAATCCCGACAGAATCATGCAGCAGCTTACAGAGCACAGCCTCGTTCCCGAGGAGTGGGGCGGAGACGTTATCTGCGTTCCTGTTTCAGCAAAGACACATATGGGTATTGATAAGCTGCTTGAAAGCATTCTCCTTGTTGCCGAGATGCAGGAGCTCAAGGCTAATCCGAACAGAGCGGCAAAGGGCATCGTTATAGAAGCCCGTCTTGATAAGGGCAGAGGCCCGATCGCAACCCTCCTTGTTCAGAAAGGTACGCTCAATTCAGGCGATATCATCGTTGCGGGTCAGGCTGTCGGCCGTGTCCGCGTAATGGTTGACGACAAGGGCAGAAAAATCAAATCGGCAGGCCCGTCCGTTCCGGTTGAAATCACAGGTCTTGCGGATGTTCCGAATTCAGGCGATATCTTTGATGCCGTAACAGACGAGCGTCTTGCCCGTGAGCTTGTTGAGCAGAGAAAGGCAGAGGCAAAGGAAGAGCAGTTCAAGTCTGTTCAGAAGGTTACTCTCGACAATCTCTTTGATTCGCTCAAGGACGGCGAGATGAAGGAGCTTAACATAATCGTTAAGGCTGACGTTCAGGGCTCGGCTGAGGCTGTTAAACAGAGCCTCGAGAAGCTCTCAAACGAGGAAGTCAGGGTTCGTGTTATTCACAGCGGTGTCGGTGCTCCGAGCGAATCCGATGTTATGCTTGCAAACGCTTCCGATGCAATTATCGTCGGCTTCAATGTTCGTCCCGACCCGGTTGCTATAAACCTTGCAGAGCGTGACGGCGTTGAGATGAGGATGTACAGAATCATCTACGACTGCATCGAGGAAATTCAGGCGGCTATCAAGGGTATGCTTGCTCCGAAATTCCGTGAGGTTGAGCAGGGCCGTGCCGAGGTCAGAAATGTCATTACTATTTCCTCTGTCGGCAAGATCGCAGGCTGCTATGTTCTTGACGGAAAGATTACAAGAAATTCAAAGGTTCGTGTTGTCCGTGACGGAATCGTACTTGCTGTTGACGATATCGCTTCACTTCGCCGCTTCAAGGACGATGTGAAGGAGGTCGCTTCAAACTATGAGTGCGGTATCGGTCTCACAAAGTTCTCCGATATTAAGGAGGGCGACATCTTTGAAGCCTATACTGTCGAAGAATACAGAGATTAAGAGGTAGCTTATGGCAGGTTACAGAATAGACAGAGTATCCGAGGATATTAAGCGTGAAATAATTGCGGTTATCAGAGAACTTAAGGATCCGAGGGTAATGGATAAAATGCTTACCGTGGTGAGGGTGGAGGTCAGCTCCGACGCCTCCTACGCTAAGGTTTATATCAGCGCAATGGAGGGACTTGACGTTGCTAAGGAGGCAGTCAAGGGTCTCAAGAGTGCGACGGGATATATTCGAAGAGAGGTCGGCAAGCGGCTTCATTTGAGAAAAACTCCCGAGCTTAGCTTTGTAGCTGACGATTCTATTGAGCACGGCATGAATATCGTTAAGATTATGGATGATTTAAGGACTGAGGACTAATGGTTATCAATCTTGAAACGGCGGTTGAATTTTTAAAATCAAGGGACAATTTTTTGATATTGACCCATTCGCACCCGGACGGAGATACGCTCGGTTCGGCTTTTGCGCTCAAATATGCGCTTGAAGCCGTCGGCAAAAGGGCGAACGTAAAGTGCAATGATACGGTTGCGAAAAAATTCGATTATCTTGGAAAAGTCTGCGAGGATGAGTGCGCTTTTGACGCTCTTGTTGCGGTTGATGTGGCTGACACAAAGCTGCTCGGTAAGGACTTTGAGGAGAAATTTGCCGACAGGATTGAGCTTTGTATTGATCACCACGGTTCAAACCGTATGTTTGCCGAAAGAACATTGCTTGATGCGAAAGCTGCGGCGGCATGCGAAATAGTTCTTGAAGTTATTCATGCGCTCGGTATCAAGCCGACGAAGCAGATTGCCGATTGTATATACACGGGAATTTCAACCGATACAGGCTGCTTCCGCTATTCAAACGTCACTCCGCGCACAATGCGTATGGCGGCGGAAATGATTGAATGCGGCGCTGACAATGTGACGATAAATACGGTTATGTTTGAAACGAAAACGAGAACATATGTTGCACTTGAAAAGCTGGCCGTCGGAGGAATGAAGATGTTCCTTGACGGTAAATGTGCGCTGATAACGGTTACTCAGGATATGTACCGTCAGAGCGGCTCGGACGAGAGTGAGGTTGACGCAATCGCTTCGCTTCCGAGGCAGATTGAGGGAGTATTGGTCGGTGTTACAATGCGTGAACGCAAGGACGGAAGCTATAAGATCTCGATGAGAAGCAACCGCCCGATCAACGTTTCGGAAATCTGCGCGGCAATGGGCGGCGGCGGACACCCGCAGGCGGCCGGCTGTCAGGTCAGCGGTACACTTGAAGAAGCAACTCAGACCGTGATAGAAAACGTTAAAAAATATATAGAAAAATTATAAAAGAAAAACGCAAACCCGATTGATTTGGGCTTGCGTTTTTTTAGCTTTTAACAAGTTAAAATACAACCGTCAGAAGCATTTTGAATTTATCCTCACCGAAAACGGAGTGGGGATGCTTGGCGGGCATAACGATTGTGTCGCCCTCGTGCAAGAAATATTCAATGCCGTCAATAGTGATTTTTCCTGTTCCGTCAAGGCATGTAACCATTGCGTCGCCGCCCGACTCATGGGTGCTGATCTCCTCGCCCTTGTCAAAGGCAAAAAGTGTAACACTCAGTGCGGAGCTTTGCGCAAGAGTTTTGCTCACTACCTGACCTGTCTGATATTCAACCTGTTCTTTCAGGCTGAGAATTTCAGCTTTATTTATGTTTTTATAACCGTTCATAACTCAGTCCTCCTGCTCGGTTATATCATTGCCCGTTTAGTAACTGAAAATTCTTTTTGTTTGAGGAATAAAGCTTTTTAAACACCTCAAAGTTTTTGTCATAAACTTTTTTGTCTGCCGTGTTTGCATGGAAGGTCTTTTTGACCGGTATATAATTCTTAACACTGCCGAGATCCTTAATAATTCCGAGACCGATTCCTATTATAGCCGCCGCACCGACCGCACCGACATCCTGCGGTTTTTCAACAACTTCAATCGTCCTGCCGGTTATATCTGCAAGAATCTGTGCCGTTACATCGGAGAGCGCACCTCCGCCGACAAAGCGGATTGTCTGTGAGGTCTTTATCTTTCTGTCCTGCGCCTCAAGCATCCAGCGCAGATGATAGCAAACGCCCTCGATAACCGCTCTGAGCATATCGGATTTACCTGTGTTGATATTGATGTTAAAGAACATTCCCGCGGCATTCGGATCCTCAAACGGACAGCGATTACCGTGAATCCATGGGGTGAAAATTACTCCGTTTGCGCCTGCCGGTACTGAATCGATAACCTCTGTCATATAGTCGTAAAGGCTGGTGTACGCTTTTTCTGTACGGTCTGTTATCTTCTTCTTTTCAATGAAAATTCCTATCTCATCAAGACAAAGATGATCCTTGACCCATTCGAGGCATTTGCCTGCCGTTTCCATCTCGGCAAAATAGTTAAAGCTGTTCGGATCTGCGCCGACAATTGCGGCAATCATCGCAGAGGTATCGACAAGTTGTTTTTCTACGACTGTACCGACCCAGCCCGATGTTCCCGAATAAATGTGAGTATCGCCGACAGAGCAGCTGCCTGCGCCGACGCCGATGAGCGAGGCGTCACCGCCGCCGCCGAATACGGGTGTTCCCGGCAAAAGACCGAGCTTCTCCGCCGCCTTTTCGGTAACTCCGCCGACCATGTCGGTCGATTCAATTATATCAGGCAGATGATTCATGTTTACATCAAAAATATCGGCAACGGTCTTGCTCCAGCCCTCTTTGCCTTTTCTCGTGTCGTAAAGAAGCGTGGCAAACGCCGAATCCTTTGTCATCGTGAATTTATCCGTACAACGGCTGATAAGGAAATCCTTAACATCAAGCCATTTGTACGCTTTTTTGTAGTTCTGCGGCTCATGATTTTCGACCCACTTATATTTGTAAACGGGGTCCTTTACGCTGCATGAGACGGCTCCCGTGACGGCAAGAGATTTGAGAAGCGGAACAATATTTGCTCCTGCAATCTGTAAGCCGTATGCCATGTATTTTTTCAGCTCCTCCTTGGCGCGCTGATCCATATAGCTCATGGGTCTGCGTACGGGATCACCGTTCTTGTCAACGAGGACGAGAGCCTGCATCTGAGAGCAGAATGAAATTCCCGCGATTTGTTCGGGCTTGATATCCGTCTTTGTAAAGATTTCTTTCGTGGTGGTACACATTGCGTTCCACCATTCCTCGGCGTCCTGCTCGGCGCCGCCGTTTTCGAGAATATAAAGGTTGTATGAGCCGTAAGAATTGACAATCGGTTTGATTTTTTTATCAATCTCAAACAGGCAGGTTTTAAGTCCTGTTGTTCCGACATCATATGCAATAACGTAAGCGCTCATGTTCAACACTCCAGTCAGGTTAAATTTCTGTCTCTATTCTATCATAAAGAAGTTCAAAAGTAAAAATATTTTATGAATTTTTACAAATTTTTTTTAGTGACGTATTTAAAAACTAAACTATATGTGTTAAAATAAATTTAATCTAAAAAGCAACTGCCCGTGAAGTTATACGTTTTTCGGCAGTTCCCAAAGGAGGTTTTTTTATGGGAAACAATTTTGCTATCAAAAATTATCTTGATGCCGATAAGGTCACAAAGGAGCTTGATGCTCTTATTAAAAAGCCTATTTACAGCATTAAGCCGGAAGCTCTCAAAAAATATGAGAGAGAATATTACGCAAAGAAATGTGCAAAGTCAAAGGAAATGATCGACATTGCCAAGCAGAGAATACCCGGCGGCGTTCAGCATAACCTCGCATTTAACTATCCTTTCCCGCTTGTTTTTACCAAAGCATCGGGTAACAAGCTTTACGATATAGACGGCAACGAATATTACGATTTTCTCCAGGCAGGCGGACCGACGATTATCGGCAGCAACCCTCCCGAGGTTCGTGAAAAGGTTATTGAACTGCTCAATGACTGCGGCCCGTCAACAGGCCTTTTCCATGAGTATGAGTACAAGCTCGCAAATAAAATTGCCGAGTGTGTTCCGTCTGTTGAAATGTTCCGTATGCTCGGTTCGGGCACAGAGGCTTGTATGTGTGCGGTTCGTGTTGCAAGACTTGCGACAAAGCACAAGAATATCCTTAAAATGGGCGGCGCATACCACGGCTGGTCGGATCAGCTTGCCTACGGAATGAGAGTTCCGGGAACAAAGAACCTCCAGTCAAGGGGCGTTCCGATGTTTGTATTCAAGCACACGGACGAGTTCTTCCCGAATGACCTCAATGACCTTGAAAGAAAGCTCAAGAAGAATGAGCTTACGGGCGGCACGGCAGGCGTATTCATTGAGCCTGTCGGTCCCGAGAGCGGAACAAGACCGCTGAGCAAGGAATTTATTAAGGGTGCAGAGGCACTCTGCCATAAATACGGCGCACTTCTTATATTCGACGAGGTTGTTACAGGCTTCAGAATCGGACTTTCCGGTGCTCAGGGCTATTTCGGAGTTGATCCCGATCTTACAATTTTCGGCAAAATCGTTGCCGGCGGATATCCCGGAGCAGGCGGAATCGGCGGACACAGAGATGTTATGGCTCACCTCGGCGCAGGACTCGACTCTTCGGGCAAGAAGGTTAAAAAGGCAATGTGCGGCGGCACAATGGCGGCAACTCCGCTTTCGTGCGTTGCAGGTTATCATACAATTTGCGAGATTGAAAGAACCAATGCCTGTGAAAAGGCAGGACTTATGGGCGACAGGCTCATCGAGGGTATTCAGAAGTCGATCAAGAAACATAATCTCCCGTTCGTTGCGTTCAATCAGGGCTCAATCTGCCACCTTGATACAGTAGGCACAATGCACTTTGCAATCAACTGGTCCAAGCCGTGGGAGATTCCGGAAATTCTCAAGCAGACGAGCGCCCGTCAGAAGGAAATGGAGCACATGGGAGCCGCTTACATGGCAGAAGGTATGGTTACTCTCGCCGGCAGCAGACTTTATACCAGTGCTGCATATACGGAAGAAGATATCGACGATGCAATTGCACGTTTCGACAGAGTATTTGACAACTGCGGCAGAATCGGCTGACAGAATAAGGGGGACGTTTAGGTGTACACTTTGGAAGAAGGAAAAAAGGCGGTTATCGAAGCGGGTCACAGACTGCTTGAAACAGGCCTCATAGCGAGAACGTGGGGAAACGTAAGCGCAAGAATTTCGGACACTCAGTTCGTTATCACTCCGAGCGGCAGAACGTATGATACGCTCACGCCCGATGATATTGTTGTTGTCAATGTTGACGATTGCAGCTATGAGGGCGACATCAAGCCCTCGAGTGAAAAAGGCATCCATGCCGATGCTTACGCTTTGAGAAGCGACGTTAATTTTGTTATACATACTCATCAGGTCAACGCCTCGGTTGTCGGAGCGGCCGGCATTGACGTTGATCCGGTGCCAAAGGCTTACAGAGATATTCTCGGCGAGACTGTTCCTTGCGCAGGCTACGGTATGCCGTCAACGGATAAACTGAGAAACGCAGTAAAAAAGGAATATGAAAACAATCCGGGCTGCAATGCTTTTCTTATGGCACACCACGGTGCGGTTTGCCTCGGCAAGGATTTTGATGAGACCTTTGAAATCATTCAGGCTCTTGAAAAGGCATGCGGAAGTAAGCTTGAAAAGGCATTTCTCATGTATGAGGGCACCCCTGAATATACAAAGAAAGCGATGCTCAACAGTTATATCAGACACACGGGCGGCAAGGCTCTGCCCGAGTATGTGTCGGATTTCGGAAGCAGTGTCAGAGACGGTGAGTTTTTCCTGCTGACCTTTAAGAGCGGCGCAAGCTTCAATGTAAAAATCAAGGGTTGCACCTGCGACAGTGACACAAAGCTGCCTGCAATTGCGAAAATTCATGCTGCGATTTATAAATCGTCCGATGTAAATTATATTCGTCACCTTTCCGAAAGCGACATCATTGCATACAGCATGACCTCGGACTGTATTAACGCAAGACTTGACGATTTTGCTCAGATTGCAGGTGCAAAAATCGGCTCGTTCCGCTGGGACGGCTCGGCAAGCTGCGCTTCGGAAGCGGCGAGAAAAATTAAGGGCAAAAATGCAGTGCTTATTCACGGCTCGGGTGCTATTGTCACGGGTAAAACCATAGGAGATCTTGACGCAGTTGAGCTTGTTATGAGTAAGGAATGTAAAACCCAGATAGGTTCACTTTTCCTTGGAAGCGGCGAGCCTCTCGGCTATGCCGACCGTGTTCTTCAAAGAGTAATCTATGTAAACAAGTATTCAAAGAAAGCTGAGTCTTAAAACAAGCAAAAAGCCGTAAATCACAAAGCATTTTCGCAATGTGGTTTACGGTTTTATTTATATAAAAATTCCCTCTCGGATAAAAATCTTTCAGTCTCGGCCGGACTTCAAATTGATTTCGGCTCAGACAAATTATAATATAAGGATTCTCTTTTACAATTATAAAGGGCGAAAAAACAAATTGTATATTAAAATTGTTAATAAAATGTCAATTTAACCAATATTTCCAAGAGTAGGTATTAAATTATTCATATACTTTTTTTATTGACTTATTTGCCGAAATACTTTATAATTTCATAGGATTTTACAATGAGGGAGAATTGGTTTTCATGTTATCGAATACAGAAAAGACTATGGACAAGATTGTTGCCCTTTGCAAAAACAGAGGATTCATTTTTGCCGGCAGCGATATTTACGGCGGTCTTGCAAACACATGGGATTACGGCCCGCTCGGAGCAAGACTTAAAAACAATGTTAAGGACACCTGGAGAAAGCGTTTTATTCAGGAGAGAAAGAACAGCTACGAGGTTGACGCCGATATTCTCATGCATCCGAGAGTATGGGAAGCAAGCGGTCACGTTGCCAGCTTCTCAGATCCGCTTCTTGACTGCAAGGAATGTAAAATGCGTCACAGAGCAGACCAGCTTATCGACAACTTTGATCCGGAAGCTCATGCAGACGGCATGACGAAGGAGGAGATGTTTGATTACATCAAGGCTCATTCAATTCCGTGTCCGAACTGCGGCAAGCATAACTTTACGGACATCAGAGAATTCAATCTTATGTTCCAGACATACAGGGGAGTTACTAACGATGCAAAGAGCATTATTTATCTTCGTCCCGAAAATGCTCAGGGCGAATATGTTAACTACCTGAATGTACAGCGCAGCATGAGAGCTAAGCTCCCGTTCAGCATAGGTCAGATAGGTAAGGCTTTCAGAAATGAGATTACTCCCGGCAACTTTACATTCAGAACCATAGAGTTCGAGCAGATGGAGTTCCAGACCTTCTGCAAGGAGGGAACGGACACAGACCTCTACGAATATTTCAAGAATTACGGACATCGGTATTACATGGATCTCGGTATTGCCGAGGAGCATCTCCGCTTCCACGACCATGAGAAGCTTGCTCACTATGCAAAGGCGGCGTGCGATATCGAATTTCTCTTCCCGTTCGGATGGGGCGAGATCAACGGTACACACAACAGAACGAACTTTGACCTCACAAGACATCAGGAATACAGCGGCCAGAAGCTCGAATACCTTGATCCCGAAACAAACGAAAGATATATACCTTTTATAATAGAATCAACATACGGACTGGACAGAACGGTTCTTGCCCTTCTCTGCGAGGCATATGATGAGGAAGTTATTGATGCCGAGAAGAACGATACAAGAGTTGTTCTTCACCTCAATCCGGCAATCGCTCCTTACAAGGCTGCGGTTCTTCCTCTCTCAAAGAAGCTTTCCGCAGACGCTCTCAAGGTTTATGAAAAGCTTCAGAAGGACTTCATGGTTGACTTTGATGAGACAGGCTCGATTGGCAAGAGATACCGCCGTGAGGACGAGATCGGAACTCCGTTCTGTATCACATTCGACTTTGATTCCCTTGAGGACAACTGCGTAACCGTTCGTGACAGAGACACAATGGAGCAGGTTCGCATGCCGATTGATGAAATCAGTGAATATATTTCGTCAAAGATTACATTCTAATTATTGGCGGATAATAAACATAAACAGAATTTTGAATTGGAAGGCAAAGCTATGAAAAAAATCAATTTTACAGAAACAGTTCTCCGTGACGCTCAGCAGTCGCTGATTGCAACGAGAATGCCTTTTGAAACCTTTGAGCCGATTCTTTCAACAATGGACAAGGCGGGTTACTACTCGCTGGAATGCTGGGGCGGCGCAACATTTGATTCGTGTCTGCGTTACCTGAACGAGGATCCGTGGGAGAGACTCAGAAAGATTCGCAAGGCATGTCCGAACACAAAGCTTCAGATGCTTCTCAGAGGTCAGAATCTTCTCGGCTACAAGCATTACCCGAACGATGTTGTAAGAAAGTTTGTGGCAAAGAGCGTTGAAAACGGAATCGACATCATCAGGATTTTTGATGCACTCAACGATGTAAGAAACCTTGAGGTTGCCGTTGACCAGACAATTAAGTCGGGCGCTCACGCATCGGGTACTATTTGCTACACGCTCAGTCCGGTGCACAACACAAAGGCTTATATTAAGCTTGCCAAGGATATGGAAAGCATGGGTGTTCAGTCCATCTGTATCAAGGATATGGCAGGTATCATCAGCCCTAAGGAGGCTTATGAGCTTGTAGGTGCACTCAAGGAGAACGTTAAACTCCCAATCATCCTTCACACGCACTGCACAACAGGCCTCGGTCCGATGACCTTGCTCAAGGCGGCCGAAGCGGGCGTTGATGTTATCGACACCGCAATTTCAAGCTTCTCGGGCGGCACAAGCCAGCCGGCAACAGAAACCCTTAACTATATCCTTACCCAGGACGGTTATAAGACAGGTCTTGATACCGATGTTCTCAAGCAGATCAACGATTTCTTCAAGCCCGTTAAGGCGGATGCGCTCAAGAGCGGACTGCTCAATCCTGTTGTTCTTTCGACGGATACGGACGCTCTGACATATCAGGTTCCGGGCGGAATGCTTTCGAACCTTGTTGCTCAGCTTACGGCTCAGAAGAAGATGGATAAGTTTGAAGAGGTTCTTGAGGAAACTCCGAGAGTAAGAAAAGACCTCGGTTATCCGCCTCTTGTTACTCCGATGAGCCAGATGGTCGGTGTTCAGGCAACGTCGAATGTCCTTGCAGGTGAGAGATATAAGAATGTTTCCAAGGAGATTCGTGCTTATGTAAGAGGCGAGTACGGCAAGGCTCCCGGAAAGATAGATCCTGCGCTCATCAAAAAGGTTCTCGGTGACGAGAAGCCCATCAAGGGCAGATATGCAGATACCCTCGGTGACGGTTACGAGGCTGCAAAGGCTGAGATCGGCGCAAAGGCACACAGCGAAGAGGATGTTCTTTCATATATCGCATTCCCCACTCAGGCCGAAGCGTTCTTCGACAAGCGTGACGAAAGAGCGAAGAACACCTTCAAATACACCATTGAAAAAATTGATTGAGGAGGAAAACGAATATGAATATGACTCCTAAGCTTCTCGGCGTTTTTACTCAGATCTACGGCTCAAACGATGCCATGGATTTCGGTAAAGCGGCACTTGTTGCGGTTGTCGGATTTTTTACCGTTATCGCAATTCTTGCGATTATCGCACTGTTCATTAAAGCTATTGCCGCAATATTCGATAAAACAAGCAAGACTGCCCAAGCTCCTGTTGATCCGGCACCTGCCGCACCTGCGGCTCCGAGTGTACAGCCCGCACAGTCGGGAGTTGAGCTTGTAGGCGTTGACGAGCCTACGGCGGCGGTTATCATGGCAATAGTAAGTCACCGGAGCGGAATAAGCCTGGACAGACTCGCATTTAAATCCATTAAATTATCGGAGGACAAATAAATGAAATATGTTGTTACGTTAAACGGAAAAAAGTATGATGTAGAGGTTAACGAAAGCGAAGCAGTTATCACCTCCGTAAGCAATGCCGCTCCGGCAGCGGCACCTGTTGCTCCCGTTGCAGCGGCTCCGGCACCTGCGGCAAGCACAGCCCCGAGCGCACCGGCTGCGGTAGTAGGTACGGCAGTCAGCGGAACTCAGATCACATCACCGATGCCCGGCACAATTCTCAAGCTGAATGTTGCCGAGGGTCAGGCTGTTAAGGCAGGCGACGTTGTTCTTATTCTCGAGGCTATGAAAATGGAGAACGAGATCGTTGCTCCTTGCGACGGCACGATCAAGCAGCTCCTTGTTTCAAAGGGATCGACTGTTGACACGGATCAGATTCTTGCAGTTTTATAATAAAGGACGGTATTCAAGATGGACTTAATTTTAAATGTTTTGAAAGGCTTGTGGGAATCGTCCGGATTTGCAACTCTCGAGTGGCAGAATCTTGTAATGATACTTGTTTCATTCGTGTTCCTTTTCCTTGCCATTCATCCTAAATTCAGGTTTGAACCTCTTCTCTTGGTTCCTATTGCATTCGGTATTCTTCTTGCAAACCTTCCCGGCGCAGGCATCATGGATGACCTCACTGCCGGTCAGATATTCGGCGGCGACGGTTCGCTTGCCGGTCAGGGCGAGCACTGGTATGATTCCGGCGTTCTTCGAATTATTTATGCCGGTGTTAAATCAAACATATTCCCGTGTCTTATCTTTATGGGCGTAGGCGCTATGACTGATTTCGGACCTCTTCTTTCCAATCCGGTCAGCTTGCTTCTCGGCGCTGCGGCACAGCTCGGTATTTATGTTGCGTTCCTTATTGCTATAGCGCTTGGATTTAATCCGCAGGAAGCCGCTTCAATCGCTATTATCGGCGGTGCGGACGGCCCAACGGCTATTTATCTTACGTCAAAGCTGGCGTCGCATCTTCTTGCGCCTATTGCGCTTGCGGCGTACTCGTATATGGCTCTTATTCCGCTTATTCAGCCTCCGATCATGAAGGCTCTTACGACTAAGAAAGAGCGCGAGGTCAAGATGACTCAGCTCAGAAAGGTTACAAAGACAGAGAAGATCATCTTCCCGGTAATCGTTCTTGTCCTTGTTGCACTTATTCTTCCGTCTGTCGCTCCTCTCCTCGGTATGTTCATGCTCGGCAACCTCTTCCGTGAATGCGGCGTTGTTGACAGACTTTCCGATGTTGCTCAGAATGCGCTTAACAATATAATTGTTATTCTTCTCGGTGTTACCGTAGGCGCAACTGCAAACGGTCAGAGCTTCCTTCAGGTTCAGACACTCAAAATTGTTGCTCTCGGACTTATTGCATTCTGCTTCTCAACAGTCGGCGGCGTTCTCCTCGGCAAGCTTCTCTATCTCGTTACGGGCGGAAAAATCAATCCGCTCATCGGTGCTGCCGGTGTTTCCGCTGTTCCGATGGCGGCTCGTGTTGCTCAGAACGAAGGCAGAAAATACAATCCGACAAACTTCCTTCTCATGCATGCCATGGGTCCGAATGTTGCCGGTGTTATCGGTTCAGCCGTTGCGGCAGGTTTCCTGCTCATCATGTTCCAGTGATTTATCAAAGGACAGGTTCATTCTGTGAGCCTGTCTTTTTTCATTATTTGAAAGATAACAAATTATTTAAAAAAAGGCTTGATTTATTTTTAAATTTGCGATAGAATAAGACAATTTATATTCTGAGTGGAGGTTGTAAAATGACTTTTGATGAAAAATTCGGAAAAGAAGGTTTGACCTTTGACGATGTTCTGCTTATTCCTGCCGAATCGGATATACTTCCAAAGGATATCGATATTTCGACAAAGCTTTCGAACACGGTCGTTCTTAAAACACCTATTTTGACTGCGGCTATGGATACCGTTACCGAAGCACCCATGGCAATTGCGATAGCCCGTGAAGGCGGCATCGGTGTTATTCATAAGAATATGCCGATGGAACTCCAGGCACAGGAGGTTGACAAGGTAAAGCGTTCTGAAAACGGCGTTATTGCTCAGCCGTTCAGCCTTACTCCCGATCACTATGCATATGATGCGGAAAATCTCTGCAAGAAGTATAAAATTTCCGGTGTTCCGATTTGCGACGAAAAAGGAAAACTCGTCGGAATTCTCACAAACCGTGATATGCGTTTCATGACTGATTTCAATATCAAAATCAGTGAGGTAATGACAAAGGATCACCTTGTTACCGCTCCTGTCGGAACAACGCTGGAGCAGGCAAAGCAGATCCTTATGAAGCACAGAATTGAAAAGCTTCCGCTTGTTGACGATGAGGGTTACCTCAAAGGTCTTATTACAATAAAAGATATTGAAAAGAGCGTTCAGTATCCCAATTCGGCACGTGACAATGGCGGCAGACTTCTCTGCGGTGCGGCTATCGGTGCAACGTCAGATGTGCTTGACAGAGCAGGTATGCTCGCAAAGGCCGGGGTTGATATGTTCGTTCTTGACTCCGCTCACGGTCACAGCAAGAATATTCTCAAAGCGGTTGAAAAGGTTAAGACAGCATTCCCGAACATTACGCTTTGTGCAGGTAACGTTGCAACGGCCGAGGCTACAGAGGCTCTTATTGCTGCAGGTGCCGATGTTGTTAAGGTCGGCATCGGACCCGGTTCAATCTGCACGACACGAGTTGTCGCAGGTATCGGCGTTCCGCAGATCACGGCAATCTTTGATTCCGCGAATGCTGCCGCAAAGCACGGTATCCCCGTAATCGCAGACGGCGGTATCAAGTATTCCGGTGAAATTGTTAAGGCTATCGCCGCAGGCGCAAGCGCAATAATGGTAGGTTCACTTGTTGCAGGCTGCAAGGAAAGCCCGGGTGCAACAGAAATATTCCAGGGCAGAAGCTTTAAGGTTTATCGCGGAATGGGCAGCCTTGCCGCCATGGCAAACGGCAGTAAGGACAGATACTTCCAGGAGGACAACAAAAAGCTTGTTCCGGAGGGAGTTGAGGGACGTGTTCCTTACAAGGGACCTCTCGGAGATACAATCTTCCAGATGCTCGGCGGTTTGCGTTCGGGTATGGGCTACTGCGGCTGTCATAATATCGAAGAGCTCAAGACAAAGACAAGATTCGTCAGAATAACGAATGCCGGTCTTATCGAGAGCCACCCCCACGACGTATTTATTACAAAGGAAGCACCGAACTATTCGGGCACGAAATAATTATAATTTGTCGAAACGGCAGGACTTATGTTATGTTTTATAACGTATGTCCTGCCTTCGGTTTTTTGCATATATAATTCATAAAGAGAATGATACAAAAATTTATTATTACTTATGTATAAAATGTACAAAATCAATAATACGACTAAAAAAATATTGACTTTTGACGTTTTATGCGTTATAGTTAAACTAACCATAAAAGTGGTGTCATTGGGTGAATTGCGCCTTTTGCATGAAATCCTCATTACGACCCACCTGGTTTACCAATGCGTCGTAATGACGTTGATGTTTGACTCATTTAAACGGGTGTATGCCCTTGCGGGAAGGCTTCGGCAACAGAGTCTCGTTTTTAAAAGAGCAGCAATGACGTAATGATGTCGCGCCGGTATGCACGAGCCGGAAAAAACGTGCGGTATGTATGCTAAAGGCATATAAATAATATGGAGGTGCAATCCAAAAATGAGTAATGCAAAAAGATTCCTCAGTGTCATTCTTGCGATGATCATGGTTCTTTCAACGCTCGTTATCGGTGCAAGTGCTTATTCTGCTTATAAGGACGATGCTATCAAGAATCAGTACAATAAGCTTGATAAGCCGGTTCTTACAACAGAACAGTATGCATCAGCAGCAGTTGATGAGCTTGACCGTATGCTCGGTAAGGAGCAGATCAAACTTGAAAAGTCTGATCTTTACGGTATCGGCGAACTTGATCTTACATCAGTTGACAAAACGATGGAGTCGGTTTACAACTTCGTAACCGGCCGAACCTTTGAAACATTCAAAGGAATGCTTGGCGATCTCGCCAACCTCAATGCTAACGCTTTTGCTACAGTCAGAAGATCGAGCGGAGATATCAACGTTCTTTACGCTGTTCTCCAGTTCCTCTATGACAATAAGGGCATTTTCGTCAGCTACATTAACCAGACGATTAACCTCGGCACAATTCTTCCCTCGGTTGTTGACCTCAGCGATTACACTGATGTTAACCAGCTTCTCAAGAAGATGCTCTACGAGGTAGTTTACACAACTAAGGATTCTGCCGGCAACAAGATTAAGCCTACAGTTCCTAAGACGGTAACTGAGTCTGTTGATTCAATGGTTCAGAAGCTTATTGATAATCTTATAGCTCAGAATCTTCCTGAGCTCAACGGTTATACAAACATCAGCTCAGGAACAACCTACACATTCATTGACAACGCTCTCAAGAAGGTATTCAATTCTTCCCTTGTTCTTGACGCCCTCAACGGCAGCGTTAAGGATGAGATCAAGAAGGCTTGCGGCGTAGAGTTCCAGAAGAATGCTGACGGTTCCTACGTTAAGGATGCTAACGGAAACAAGGTTGAAGCTAACAGAGATCATCTTAACAGCTATGCAAAGTATCTCAATATCGACTATACATATAGCGGATTTACTTTCACAAGCGCTTCGTTCATGTCTCAGCTCAACAACATTCTCGGTTCATTCATTAACCTTCTTCTCAAGCCCGGCGTTTACACCTGGAAGACAGGCGATAACTCCGTTCTTATGGATAACCTTGTAGGTCTTGCAAAGGCTGTTCTTATCAACACGGGCGATGACTTCTTCGCTTCTTACATCAAGGTTGCTACACCTGCAGAAGTTGAGAAGATGTCAAATGAAGAGCTTATCGTTTATGCTCTCCGTGCTATCATCAACGGTTCTGTTAAGGGTATGTACATTCCTGATGACGTAACAACAATTGTTGATTTCGCTTACTACGGAATGACTCAGCTTCTTGCAACATCTGCTCCGGAGCTTGATTTCTCCGGCTATGCACACACAATCGATACAATCATCGTTATGGGCGTTAACTACGCTATCTACAGCGTAAATTCCGCTATCGACATGGGTCTTACCTATGTTTCCGATATGAACGGTGTTGACCAGCAGCTTAAGGTTGCAGCTCAGTACGGTATCGAAAATTACGGCGGACTTCTCAACGGTCTTTCACTCAGCACGAGTGACAGCGGTTGGACAACTCTCAACAAGATTGTTGACGGCCTTTTCGGTCTCAACTGGCTTCCGACATCTGCAAACAAGGATGTCAAGACATTTGTAATCGACAACCTTATCAAGAAGATTGCTAACCTTGATCTCAAGGGCGTTCTTGATATGTTTGAGCTTTCTGCATTCCCGTCAGCTTCCGATCTCAACAAGACTCCGAAGGCTGCAGTTCTCGACGTAGTTACAAGAATTGTTAACATCATCTTCCCGGGTGCTTTCAATACTTCAGCTACAACTTTCGATGCACTTGTAACCAACGCAGCTCTTGCAAACACAGTTGATGCGATCTTCTCGGATCTTTACAACTACAGAGTAAACCTTGTTAAGGGTGCTCTTCCGATCGTATGTTCGGTTCTCAGCCTTACAACAGCTCAGGAATTCAAGTTCCCGACCGTTACTTGTGATAAATTCATTTATGACAAGACAGGTTCTCCGAGCTTCACGATCAAGCTTCGTAACAACTCTTCAGGTATCAATACAGGTTATACAACAGCTTCCGGTGCATTTGTTCAGGATAAGCTCTATACATATGAGATTCTTTCCATCACTTCAAACAGCTCCGTTCTTAAGCTTACACCTGATACCACAAAGGTTGCTGCAGGCCAGGAGGCAAACATCAGCGTTGCCGCTACAAGCACATATTCAGGTTCTAACCCGTTCATCGTTGCCATTACATATAACGTTTTGACTGAGGACGGATCAAACCTTACAACTTCTCCGATTACTGAGTATGTTTACAGCTTCATCTCGGCTGCAGCCGATGACGACAGCGGCAAGGAAGTCAGCTATACAAAGGGCAACTACCACATCACGGGCGGCCCGGCTTACATCTATGCAAGCAGCATGAGAGACCTTTACAGAGCTCAGTACACATTTGAAAACACAACGGCAAATGAAGTTAAGGGCGCATCGGTTGTTGCTAATTCATCAGCTCCGATCAAAGCTTCATACATCGCCGTTAAGGATGAGAAGTTTGATATTCTCGGCAAGACAGGCGACCAGAACGGTATCGCTAAGTCATATATCTTTGAAACAACCGCTGAATACGATGCTCTTACTCCCGAAGAGAAAGAGGCTGCTTGGACAGCAATCTGCAAGGTTGGTACAATGACCTCTAAGCAGTACACCTACAATATCGGTGCTAAGTTTGGTTCGACAACGGCATCAACAGCAGTTAAGGTATTCTGCTATGAGGAGTTCGGACTCGGTTCACTCCTTTCTTCGGAAATCGGCAGACACCGTCAGGCTTCCAACTACAGCGCAGGCTGGTCAGATTGGGAGAAGGCAATGAAGGACGCCGTTGACGCAGTTTACTCACCGTTTGTTCAGGGTGCTTTCAGAAACACGAAGGCTAAGAAGTATCAGTCAGCTTATACTGCTCTTAAGGCAGCGGTTGAAACTCTCGATGCTAACGAGATGGCAGGCGGCCTTGATTCCACAAAGGCAATTATGAATTCTTATGCTCCGTCAAACGAAGGTAAGAATTATACAGATGCTGATTACAGCTTCTTCGGTGTTGCGGACTATGAGCCGTACACATATTACAACTACCGTAGCGAGGTTAAGCAGGCTAACAGCATGATTAACAGAGCAGAGGTTCCCGATGCACAGGGCAAGACCTATCCTGCGGATTCACTCACTGTTACTTACAGAAACCATCGTCTCAACCTTTACGGCAGCCGTCTTCTTAAGAAGGACGCTTTGAAGACTCACCTTGCTTATGAGATTGCAAATGCTCAGGCAAAGGGATACAACTCGGCTGATTATACTGCTGAGTCATGGGCAGCATATCAGACAGCTCTTAACTTTGCTAATTCTGTAAACAACGATTCTTCATCGTCTCTCAGACAGACAAAGGTTAACACAGCTTATGAGATGCTCCTTGAGTATCAGAAGAGACTTATCTCAGCAGGCGGTTCAACACCGGTAACTCCGACTTATTCGCTTATCAGCGATGTTGAAGCAATAGAGACCGTTGAAGGTAAGGTACTTGTAGGTGTTTCCGGTTACGGTGAAAATCCTGTAGAGTATTACTTTGCAAATCTTGAAAACTGCACAGTTGAGCTTGAAAAAAATGCGCAGGGCGAGTTCTCAACAGGCGCTAAGATCTATGTCAAGAACAATAGCGGCGATATAATCGAAACTTATGTTGTTGCTGTTACAGGTGACGTTAACTGTGACGGTGCTTGTGCCGATACAAACGACGCCGGCGTTGTTCTCTCCGTAAGTAGTGGTCTTACAGACTTTGAGTCATCATGTATCGAACTTGCAGCCGATCTTAACAATGACGGTACTGTTGATACAAGTGACGTTTCAAACATTTGTACAGTTGCAGCAGGTCTTGCAGACGTTGACTTCGTAAATCGTACAATTACAGTTTGATTTAATTATATTTTCCGTTTTCCCTCATCGTGAGGGAAAACGGAGATATAAAATATTTTAAGATGTTAATTGCAGCATTTGCTGTGGTTATAGATCATTCGGTTAATTCATTATGAACAGCCGATTGAAAGAATACGGGAGAGGTCAGCTCTTTATCCCGAAAAAATGAAGGAGGAATTTCCAAGTGAATATAACGAAGAAAATTCTTTCCGTCATATTGTCTGTTATTCTTGCAGTAGCTGTTTTCGGTGTCTGTGCCTCTGCTGAAGGCACGGCAAATGGCGACGAAAGCATGACGGTAACCGTTTCAACCGATAAGGATGTATATGCTCCCGGTGACGAAATTACCGTTACTGTTTCGCTCAAGACTAATTTCAATATGACTGCCTTCCGTTTCCCGATATTGTTCAATTCCGATGTTTTTGAGATCCCGAACCTTATCGGCCTTACGGCACTTAACACCACAAAGGTAAAAGGAACGTTGTTGGCAAACTCACTTAATGACGGTTCAGCTTCAGTTGACGGCTATGATTCTTCGAAATTCAGTGTTGTCCTTGTCCAGTGGACGGCAGGTATTACCAATTCAACCATGGGTGTCCTGAATCTTCCGAACGGTGAGCAAAGTTTCTCATTCAAAGTAAAAGCCAAGACATCTGCAGCGGGTAAAGAGGGTACATTCTTTATCCCCTCGGAGTATAAGGGATTCTACAATCAGGCAATCCAGACTCCGACAGATGCAACCACGGTTTACTATATCGACGATGCAAAGTTTACAAAGGAGTTTGTCTCCAAGACTGTAAGCGTTGTAGGCGAGACAGTAGATCTTGTACCAAATGCGGCCTATGATTCACAAGCTGTCATAGACAAAGACAGAATGTTCGTTTACGGCTTTGATGTCGGTATGGGAACAACGGCTGAATTGAAGCAAAAGGTTGTTGCATCCGGTTCGGGTACTATTAAGGTAGTTTATACCGATTATGGTCTCGGAACAGGCGCAAAAATTAATGTTTTGTCAGACAATACTGTAGTTAAAAGCTACACCATTATCATATTCGGTGACGTAAACGGCGATGCGGTTATCGACACAAACGACTCCTCCGATGTACTTTCGGCAGCGAGTGGTCTGAAGGACTATGAAGATGACTGTATTATTATGGCAGCTGATTTGAACGGTGACAGTAGCGTTGATACGATGGATTCAGGTATAATATTCTCCGTAGCAAGCGCAATCATCGACTTGGATCAGGTCAACCCCTATTAATCTCTTTAAAAGAAAAAATTTTTTGGGAGGAATAATTGCATGAAAATTGCGAAAAAAGTGCTTAGCATATTGCTTGCAATCGCTATGGTACTCGGTACGTTTGCTGTTGCCGCTTCCGCTAACGGAAACAAAGACACAGCTTCGCACCAGGTAAAGTTCTGGGTTACCATTTCGCCGATTACATCAGGCGGTACATGGAACTCTGCAGGAACAAAGTATGAAACAGCTCAGTGGAAAGATTCTCAGACCTCTGATATTCAGGTTGAAGCAGGCAAGAGATACATGGTTGCTGTTCATGTTACAACAAACTATTATGTTGGTCACTGTAATGCTCTCCTTTTCTATGATTCAAGACTTCTTGATACAGGTGAGATTTACAAGGAGGACGTTGGCAAGAAAGCAACGATCGCTAAGGTTAAGCAGATGGTTCGTTGGAACGAGTATGTTCCTGAAACAGAAACTACTCCTGCGTCAGGTAACCCGTTCCTTGCGAACAGTGAGGCTGCTTACCGTGTTCAGACACCTTCATCATTGTTCACAGATAAGAACTTCCTTATGGCTATGAACAGATGTGCTGACGATAACGGCGATGTATACTTCAGGAAGCTCGCTGGCAAGACAGGTACTTATGCAAATGCAGCAGAAGCTAAGTCAGCCGGTTGGGACTTCTTCAAGATGGATGCTTATCCGAATCCGGAAAACGGCGTTACAACAATGCTCGACGGTTCTAAAGAGTATTATGTTGCATTCCCGATTCAGATTCCGGCAGATGCACAGGCGGGCGACGCATACAAGTTTGTAATGCCCGAGGAAAACATCAAGCGTAAAGCAAACACAATGGGTGACTGCTTCGTTGGTGAGTGTCCGAATGGTGAAGCAAGTGCAGATGCTCTTGCTGACCTTTCTAATGCATACTTCAACGAGGATCAGTACTTTGATTTCTCAGGCGCAAACATCACTCTTAAGGTTAAGGGTGCCGAAGCTCAGGTTGATTACTCAAAGCTTCAGGCTAAGTATGACGAAGTTAAGGATACAGTTGTTGCTAACTACAACAACACTGAGGACTTCGTAAAAGCACTTGCAGCAGCTAAGACAATCCTTGACGAGAAGACAGCTGATCAGCCTACAACAGATGCAGCTCTTAAAGCTCTCGAGGATGGCTATGCTAAGCTTCAGATTAAGAGTGCTGATTACACAGCTCTCAACGCTGCTAAGGACGCAGCAGCTAACATCAAGGCTGAGAATTATGAGCAGGATGCTAACTGGACAGCATTCCAGAACGCTTATGATGCAGCAAAGGCTATTGCAGACGGTCTTGATATTACTCATCAGACAGAAATCACTGCAGCAGCAACAGATCTTACAAATGCTATTGCTAACCTCACTCCGAAGGTAGTTGAGGAAGACGCTGATTACACACGTCTCAACGCTGAGATCGCAGCTTCTCAGAAGATCGTTGATACAGAGCAGGCTTCATGGTACACAGAGGCTACTTGGTCTGCATTCACAACAGCTCTTGCAACAGCTAAGGCTGTTCCCACAGGACTCAAGAAGTCACAGCAGGGCACAATTGATAAAGCAGCAGCAGATCTTAACGCTGCAAGAACAGGCCTTAAAGAGGCAGCAGCTAACTACACAAATCTTGATGCTCTTATCCAAGAGTGCGACGCTCTCACAGCAGGCGATTACACATCGGTTTCTTGGCAGAATCTCACAATTGCTCTCAATACAGCTAAGGCAGTAGCAAGAGATCTTAAGGCCAGAAATCAGGCTACAATCGACACAGCTTATAATAACCTTAAGGCAGCTAAGGATGCTCTCGTTCCTCTCGGCAAGGCTAACTATCAGCCGCTTATCGACGAGATCAACAAGGGCACAGCTTACACAGAGGATTATTACACAACTGAGTCCTGGGCAGCATATCAGACAGTTCTTGCTGCAGCACAGGCAATGGTAGATGCAGGTAACCTCAAGGAAGACGAGCAGGCTCAGATTTCAAAAATGGTCGAGGACCTTATTGCAGCTAAGGCAGCTCTCAAGTTTGTAGACGCTGACTACACAGCTGTTGACGCAGCTCTTGCTAAGATTCCGGCAGATGCTGACCTCGCAGCATACTACACAACAGATTCTGCTACAGCAGTTATCGCAGCAAGAAATGCTGTTGTTCGTGGCTTGAAGAAGAACAGACAGCCTGACGTTGATAAGATGGCAGCTGACATCGAAACAGCAGTTGCAAATCTTAAGCTTATTCCGGCCGACACAACAGCTCTTAAGGCAGCTATTGACGAGGCTAAGCGCGTTAACTCCGCTCTTTACACAGCAGATTCATACAACGCTATGAAGGCAGAGCTTGATAAGGCTGAAGCTCTCTATGCTAAGACTGACCTCACTAAGAAGGACAATCAGGCAGAAGTAGATGCACAGACTAAGGCTCTCAACGATGCTATTACAGCTCTTGTTCCGGCAGGCGCTGATTACACAAAGCTTAACAATGCTATTAAGGCATTCGAGGCTCTCACAGAGTCCGATTGGACAGCAGATACATGGGCAGTTGCAAAGGCTAAGTATGATGCAGCAGTAGAGGCTTCCAAGAAGGTTTACACAGTTGATAAGCAGGCTGAGCTTGACGCTATTGCCGATGCACTTACAGAAGCTATCAGCAAGCTCGTTCCGGCACCGGCTGATTTCACAGCTCTTGACGCTATTCTTAGGGATATCAACGTATATCTCACTTCTTGGGCAAAATATCTTACAGATGATTACAAGACAAGGGCTAATGCAGCCGTTGAGTCTGCAAATGCAGCCGATTTCCGTGCACTTACTAAGAACGATCAGGCTACTGTAGACGCTAAGACGGCCGAAATCACAGGACTCTATAACAATCCTGAGTTCCTTGATTGGGATTATACAAAGATTAACGCAGCTAAGGCAGCTTTCGCAGCAATCGACCGTACAAAGTACACCGACGAGTCTCTTGCAGCAGTAGAAGCTCTCTTTGCACAGGTTGGCGACGATTGGAAACAGGATCCGAGAAAGCCGGAAGGCGCAAGCCAGAGTGCATATGCTTCTCAGATGCTTATCCAGTCAAGAGTTCTCAAGTGGGAAACTCTCCTTGTTGAGAAGGCAGTTGAGGAGAAGGCTGATTATACAGCTCTCGACGCAGCTATCAAGACAGCCGAGGAACTCATTGCTAAGGGAACATCCATCTACACAGATGATTCCGTAAAGGTTCTCCAGGATGCTCTTGCAGAAGGCAAGGCTCTTTCAAGAGATCTCCTTGCTTCAGAGCAGGGAACAGTTGACGCAGCAACAGCTAAGATCAACGCTGCAATGCCGCTCACAGAGAAGGACGCTTCCTACACAGCTCTCGACGCAGCTATCGCTCTTGCTAAGACAAAGAATGCCGATGATTATACAGAGGCTTCATTCAAGGCAATGACAGATAAGCTTGCAGCAGCTGAGGCAGTTGCACGTGACCTCAAGATTACAGCTCAGGCAACAATCGACAAGGCTGCTAACGAGCTCAACGCAGCTATCTCTGCTCTAGTTCTTAAGCCGACAGAGGTTAAGGGCGCTATCCAGTTAGTTGAGTGGACTCCGTCTACTGATTCCTTCAACACATTCAGTGTAAAGGTTAACCACGTTGACGGCGACTATGCTTATAAGATTCAGTTTATTGATGCTGACGGTAACACAAGAACAATTACAAGACGCAACAAGGCCGGTATCGTAACAGCAGCTACTGTTAAGACCTATGATGCACAGGGTAACGAGTGCTCAGAGCTCAGTGCAGATGCAGCATATGATATTTGGACAATCAACACAAGAATTGCAACAGGCTGCGAGATCAAGGTTATCGCTAAGTTCGGTTACACTTGGGAGAGCCAGGATGTTGCTTACAAGTTCACAGTTGATCTTGTTAAGCCGACTCTTGACACAGCAGTATATGCCATCACTCCGGCTGCTACAGCAGGTAAGGTTGGCCGTGTCGGTGTCAAGGTTGAGACAGGTATGGATATCCAGGGCGTTCGTACAGTAATGTCAACAGGTGCAACCCTCACTCAGAAGGCTTACACAGTTGAGAACGGCCATAAGGTATTCGATGCTCAGGCAAGCTGCTACCTTGAAGGCGAAAACGTAATCAAGGTACAGGTTAAGTATGGCAACGAGTGGCATGACGCTGATTCGTTCACATACACAGCAACAAAATAAGTTGAACACTGATAAATCGGTGTGAAACTCCGGAGGGGGTGCAGGGTAACCTGCACCCCCGTTTTTATGAGCATTTTTCAATATAATAAAATAGAAATTGTTTCTTTTTTAACAAAGTCTTTTTGCAACTTTTGTAAAAACCTACAAAAAAAGTAAGAATTACCCGTTATAATGTGCATTTTGTATGTTGAAAATTGCTCAAAAAAAGGATATAATATAGTCGTAAAAAATTGATTTTTACGAAAGGAATGAATTTCTATGGAATTAACGACTAACAAGTCCGTACTTGACTGGATCAACGGAAAAGTTGACCTTGTTAAGCCCGACAAAATCGTATGGATCGACGGCTCTGAGGAGCAGCTTGACGGCCTTCGCAAAGAGGCTGTTGAGACCGGTGAAATGATTAAGCTTAATGAAGAAAAGCTTCCCGGATGTTATCTTCACAGAACAAAGCCGAACGATGTAGCACGTGTTGAGGACAGAACTTTTATCTGCTCAAAGAAGCAGGAGAACGCCGGCCCGACAAACAACTGGTGTGATCCCGACGAGATGTATAAGAGACTTTACGATATAGCAAGAGATTCTTATAAGGGCAGAACAATGTATGTTATCCCGTTCTCAATGGGTCCCATCGGCTCACCTCTTGCAAAGATTGGTATTGAGCTTACAGACTCGATTTATGTTGTTCTCAACATGGCTATTATGACCCGTGTAGGCAAGAAGGTTCTTGACGTACTCGGAGACAGCAACGATTGGGTTCGCGGCTTCCATGCAAAATGTGATGTTGATCCCGAAAAGAGATATATCTGTCAGTTCCCCGAGGACAACGCAATTATCTCCGTAAACTCTGCTTACGGCGGAAACGTTCTTCTCGGCAAGAAGTGCTTTGCTCTCAGAATTGCTTCTTACCAGGGCTGGAAAGAGGGCTGGATGGCTGAGCATATGCTTATCCTCGGTCTTCAGAATCCGAAGGGTGAAGTTAAATATGTTGCAGCTGCATTCCCGTCAGCCTGCGGTAAGACAAACCTTGCTATGCTTATTCCTCCGAAGTATCTTCAGGAGAAAGGCTACAAGATCTGGACAGTCGGCGACGATATCTCATGGATGAGAATCGGTGCAGACGGAAGACTTTATGCTATTAACCCTGAGAACGGATTCTTCGGCGTTGCACCGGGTACAAATGCAAAGTCGAATTTCAACGCACTTGAGTCAACAAAGAAAAATACAATCTTCACAAATGTTGCGCTTAACCTTGATGACAACACCGTTTGGTGGGAGGGTCTCAATAAGGATCTTCCGACAAACGCTATTGACTGGAAGGGCAACAAATGGGATGCTTCCAAGTTCGATAAGGCTGACAAGAGCACATATGCCGCTCATCCGAACTCAAGATTCACTGCTCCGGCTGTTAACTGCCCGTGCATCTCTCCTGAGTTTGACAAGGGCGAGGGCGTGCCGATTTCGGCAATTATCTTCGGCGGACGCCGTGCAAAATGTGCTCCGCTGGTTTATCAGTCAAAGAGCTGGGAGAACGGTGTGTTCATCGGTTCCGCAATGGCTTCCGAGACAACCGCTGCCGCAGCAGGTGCAGTAGGCGTTGTACGTCGCGACCCGATGGCTATGCTTCCGTTCTGCGGATATCACATGGCTGACTACTTCCGGCATTGGCTCGACATGGGCAAGAAGCTCGGCGACAAGGCTCCTAAGATCTTCAACGTTAACTGGTTCCGTACCGACGATGAGGGCAACTTCATTTGGCCGGGATTCGGCGACAATATGCGTGTTCTTAACTGGATCGTTGATCGCTGTGAGGGCAAGGCGGACGCAACAGAGACCGCTATCGGTTATGTTCCGAAGCCGGAGGATATCGACCTTACAGACCTTGACATGGATATTGATACACTCAAGTCAATTCTTGATGTTGATAAGGATACATGGACCAAGGAAGCTGCTGAGATTGAGGAGCACTACAAGAAGTTTGGCGACAAGCTTCCGCAGGAGCTTAGAGATCAGCTTGCAACACTCAAGGCTAACCTCGAGAAATAATTATTATAAATATTTGCGACCGTCACACTCGTGGCGGTCGTTTTTCGTGGAAGCGGATTGCATAGATAAAATGCTGAATATATAAATAAACAACACCACCGCCGAGCAGAAATTCTTTTCGGCGGTGGCTTTTGTGTCGCAACATTCGGGTTATGCGGGTTAGTACAATCAGTTTATTGTAACGCCGGGCGGTAGTGATATATAATCAAGAAAAAATATTGAGGTTTGACATGAATATATATGATTTTGTTGTAAAACGCATTTACGAGCTCTGCGAAGAACGTAACATAACGCCCAACGCTTTAAGCTACCTTGCCGGAATATCTCAGTCAACCGTAAAAAGTATACTTAACGGAGAAAGCAAAAATCCGGGAATAGTTACCTTGAAAAAGATATGCGACGGTTTGGACATTACAATCGTTGATTTTTTCGATACCGAGGATTATTACGAACTTGAGTAGGAAATTAAATAGTGAGCCATTAAACATAGATTTAATCAGCAGCATTTTTGCAGATATTACAGAAATCAAGTTATGCGGTTTATTTGCCGATATAGAGGAGAAAACCCGAAGGAAAACTGTAATTTATGAAAAACACCTGTTAAAGTGTTACTTTATTAAATAATAATTCAAAAAAACAGTTGAGATTTTTTTTAATTGTGGTATAATATGCATTGAATAGTGTATATATACAATTCAGTGCACCTTGCAAAATGAAAACAGACGTACTGACCCTCTGTGTATAATACACGGAGGACTTTTTATATCTAAGCGAAAGGATTGGTCGTAAAAATGGGTTCACCTTCTGCGAACAAGCGTAAATCAAGAGAGCAGGCTTTTATTATTCTTTTTGAAAAGTCGTTTAATACAGAGCTTTCGGTCGATGAAATAATGGATATCGCAATTGAGACGGAGGTCATTTCTAAGGACAAGATGACCGCTGATATCGTGAAAAAGGCTGAGGAAAATATTGATGAGATCGATGCCGCCATTGAGAGCAATCTCAAGGGCTGGAGCAAGCAGAGAATTTCAAAGGTCAGCCTTGCACTGCTGAGAATGGCTGTCTGCGAGATGAAATATTTTGACAAGGTTCCCGTCGGTGTTTCGATCAATGAAGCTGTCGAGATTTGCAAGGTCTACGGTTCGGACGAAGATAAGGGCTTTGTAAACGGAATTCTCGGCTCGATTTCAAGAGAAAAAGAGGATTGAAATGCCCTGCTTTTTAGGAATTGATACAAGCAATTACACAACCTCATGTGCGATTTATGACAGCGAAAACGATACTATCACTCATCGTAAGAAGCTTTTGCCTGTAAAAAAAGGTGAACTCGGACTCCGCCAGAGTGACGCGGTTTTTCATCACACGGTTCAATTGCCCGAACTGATGAAGGAGCTTTTTGCCGACTTTGACGGCGAGATTGACGCAATAGGCGTTTCCGATGCACCGATGAGGGCGGAGGGCTCATATATGCCTTGCTTCCTGACTGGTGTGTGCGCCGCAGAGTCTATAGCGGCGGCAACAGGTAAGCCGCTTTACCGCTTTTCGCATCAGCAGGGACACATTATGGCGGCTCTGTTTTCATCAGGCAGGCGTGAGCTGTACGGCAAGGATTTTTTCGCTTTTCATGTTTCGGGCGGCACAACGCAGGCATTGCTTGTCAGCGGTGAGCTGGATGCAAGGCTGATCGCTTCTTCACTCGATCTGAAAGCGGGTCAGGCGGTTGACAGAGTTGGCGTTATGCTCGGCTACCCGTTCCCGGCGGGAAAATATGTTGACGAGCTGGCACAGAAAAGCGACAAAAAATATAAGATAAATATAAAGCTCAAGGACGGCAACTGCTGCCTTTCGGGCGTTGAAAATAAATGCAGGGCGATGTTTGAAAAGGGAGAAAAGCCTGAGGATGTCTGCCGCTACTGCATTGATTACATAATGACGGCTCTTTATAAAATCGCACTTTTTGCGAAGGAAAAGTACGGCGATTTGCCGATGATTTTTTCGGGCGGAGTTATGTCGAATAAAATTATAAGAGAAGAGTTTGAAAAAACTCTCGGTGCAGGCTTTGCAACCCCTGAATTTTCGGCGGACAACGCTGCGGGAATCGCATTGCTGGCGCACAAGAGGACAATTGAATGAAATCAACAATACTGAGCGTTACGCAATTGAATACCTATATAAAGTCGATAATCGACGGTGATATGCTCCTGAGAAGTCTTTATGTTGTGGGTGAGATATCAAATTTCACGAATCACTATAGGACGGGACATTTTTATCTGACTCTCAAGGACGAGAGCTGCGCCGTTAAGGCTGTTATGTTTGCCTCTGCAAACAGACGGCTGAAATTCATGCCGAAGAACGGTATGAAGGTTATTGTCAGGGGCAGGGTTTCGGTTTTTGAACGTGACGGACAGTATCAGCTATATATTGATGATATGCAGCCTGACGGTTTGGGCGCACTTAATCTTGCGTTTGAGCAGTTGAAGAATAAGCTGGCGGAGGAGGGCTTGTTTGACGAGTGTTATAAAAAACCGATTCCGCACCGTTCAACACGGATCGGCGTTGTGACCTCGGCAACAGGCGCTGTCATTCAGGATATCAGAAACGTTATTTCAAGGCGATATCCGCTGGCGGAGATTATTCTTGCTCCCGTTCAGGTGCAGGGAGCATCGGCGGCTCCGCAGATAGTTGAAGCTATTGAGCAATTTAATTCGGGCGACTATGCCGACGTTCTGATCGTCGGTCGCGGCGGCGGTTCACTTGAGGATCTGTGGGCGTTCAACGAAGAAATCGTCGCAAGGGCGGTTTTTAACAGCAAAATTCCGATTATTTCGGCGGTCGGACACGAAACGGATTTCACTATCTGCGATTTTGTTGCCGATCTGCGAGCACCAACACCGTCGGCGGCGGCAGAGCTTGCCGTGCCGGATATCCGAGAGGACATTGCCTTTGTTCAAACGGTCGTTTACGAGTGCGAAGCAACGCTTTTGCAACGAATAAACGACGAAAAAAGAAAGCTTGACATTATAAAAGAAAGACTGGAATACAGAAGCCCGATTATGCTTATTGACCAAAAGCTGCAGCTCGTTGACAGCTATCTGACGAGCGCACTTCTGAGCATACAGCGGAAGCTGGACAAGGAAAATTCGAGATTTTCCGCAACGGCGGCAAGACTTGACGCACTCAGCCCGTTGAAGGTCATGTCAAGGGGATATTCGATAGTCACGAAAGATGAAAAGGTCGTCATAAGCTCAAAAAAGCTTAAAAAAGGCGACAGAATAACCGTCGGATTCGCCGACGGAGAAAAAAATTGCGAGGTGCTTTAAATGGCGGCGAAAATGACATATGAACAGGCAATGGCAAGGCTTGAGGAGATAGTCACAAAGCTTGACGACGGCAGTCTGCCGCTTGATGAATCAATAAAACTCTTTGAGGAAAGCACAAAGCTTGCCTCGTTTTGCAACACGAGCCTTGAAAAGGCAAAGCTGAAAATCACCGAGCTCTCCGAGAAGCAGGAGGGCTGACGGACAAGCGGGCTTTATCGATTTTTCTCGGTGCGATATGGGCATTGCACTCTACGATAAGTGCTGGAAAGTAGCGCTGCGCAAAGGTTTGGGATAGAGCGTAATTTGTATCTGTCGATAACTACATCGGCCCAAAGTCGGCTGAACCTGTTTCAGATCCCCTTATACTGAGGCACGAAATCACTTTTAACATTTGAAAACAAACCCTAGAAGGAATGATAAGATGAGTCACATTGAAATGATAAACAAGGCGCTGGAGGGATATATGCCCGAGAGCGAGGATATAGTCAGCCGTGCAATGCGCTACAGCGTTGAGAACGGCGGTAAGCGCATCAGACCGGAGCTTGTGCTCTCGTTTTGCGAGGCTTGCGGCGGAGACGCAGAGAGTGCACTGCCGCTTGCATGTGCGCTTGAGATGATACACACCTATTCGTTGATCCATGACGACCTGCCGTGCATGGATAACGATGATTTTCGCCGTGGAAAGCCGTCCTGTCATATTGCATTTGGATATGAATATGCTCTCCTTGCGGGCGATGCTCTTTTGACGCTCGCTTTTGAAACGGCGGTTAAAGCGAAGCTGCCTGCCGACAGAATAATAGATTCGATTGCCGTTCTCTCAAAGGCGGCAGGCTGGGCGGGAATGGTCGGCGGTCAGGTCATGGATCTTAAAAACGAGGGCAAAAAGGTAGGCATTGAAGATATAGAAAAAACCGATGCGCTCAAAACGGGCGAGCTTATTCGTGCCGCCTGCGTCATGGGATGCATTGCTGCCGGACGGAAGGATATGATCCCCGCCGCCGAGGAATATGCGAGATGCATCGGAATATCATTCCAGATAGTCGATGATATTCTCGACGTGACAAGTGACGAAAAGACGCTCGGCAAGCCTATAGGCAGTGATGATGAAAACAAAAAATGCACATATGTTTCGCTTCTCGGAATCGAACGCTCGAAGGAGATTGTTTCCGAGCTTACGGAAAAGGCAAAGGAAGCCATGAAGGGCTTTGACGGTGATGCCGAATTTCTTATTGACTTTGCCGATAAAATGGAAAAGAGAAAGAACTAATTACCTGTTTAATCGGATGTGAAGAGTATTGGATAAGGAAATAAAATATCTCAATAAAATACATTCGCCTGCTGATCTGAAAAAGCTTAACAGCTCCGAATATCCCGAGCTTGCGCAGGAAATAAGAGATGTACTTGTTGATACCGTTTCAAAAAACGGCGGTCATCTTGCGTCCAATCTTGGCGCAGTTGAATTGACAATTGCAATTCACCTGACGTTTGACTCGCCGAAGGACAGAATCGTTTGGGACGTCGGTCACCAGGCATATACGCATAAGCTTTTGACGGGTCGGTACGATGTCTTTGATACGATACGCCAAAAGGACGGAATATCGGGATTTTGTCATCCGAATGAGAGTGAGCACGACACATTCTACAGCGGACACAGCGGAACGTCGGTTTCCTCGGCTTTCGGCATTGCAGAAGCGAATAAAATAAAAAAGAACAATAATTATACGGTTGCTGTTATCGGTGACGGCTCTTTTACGGGCGGACTTGTTTATGAGGCGCTCAATAACGCAGGCAGGTCAAAGACAAATCTTATCGTTATTCTCAACGATAATGAGATGTCAATTTCGAAAAATGTCGGCTCTGTTGCAAAATATCTCACTAAAATCCGTTCAAAGAAACGTTATGTTCGAATGAAAGCAAGACTTGAGCGTTTCCTTGACAGAATTCCGCTTATCGGACACAGCATGGCAAGCGGACTGTTCAGTTTCAAAACAGCGATAAAAAATCTCATTTACGAAAGCACAATTTTTGAAAAAATGGGATTCAGATACATGGGACCGATTGACGGACATGACATTGGAATGATGTGTGAGGCTTTGGAGACCGCCAAGAGTCTCGGTGCACCTGTTTTGCTTCATGTTAACACCGTCAAAGGCAAGGGATATAACTATGCGGAAAAGGATCCGAGCCATTTTCACGGTGTTTCGGATTTCGATATAGATACGGGCGAACCTCATTCGTCGGGAGACACTTTCTGCAATGAGTTCGGTAAACTGATGTGCAAGATGGCACATGAGGATAGACGCATTACGCTCATCACTGCCGCAATGTCGCTCGGAACGGGACTGACAGAGTTCAGCGAAAAGTATTCTGAAAGGTTTTTCGATGTCGGCATCGCCGAGGAGCACGCCGTAACTTTTGCATCGGGACTTTCAAAGGGCGGAATGCTGCCTGTTTTTGCGGTTTATTCAACGTTTTTGCAGCGTTGCTATGATGAGATAATGCATGACGGCGCATTACAGGATCAGAAGCTTGTGCTCGCTATTGATCGTGCAGGCTTTGTCGGTGACGACGGTGAGACGCATAACGGACTTTATGATGTTGCATTTTTGCAGAGTATTCCCAAGGTAACTGTATATTCCCCGGCGACCTATGATGAAATGAAGATTGATTTCGGTAACGCATTTTACCGTGACAAGGACGTTGTTGCGGTTCGTTATCCAAGGGGAGGCGAGCCTGAAATTCCTGAGGATTACGAACCGTCATTCGGAACCTATGACATTTACGGCAATGTCTCTGCCGATAAGGTTATCGTAACCTACGGAAGGCTGTTTTTTGAAGCTGCAAAGGCAATAAAGGAGCTGGCAAATCACAGTATTGACGCAAAGGTTTTAAAGCTTAACAGGATAAAGCCGATTGACCCCGAGGCGCTCAAGGCGGTTATGAATGCAACGCATATTTTCTTCTATGAGGAGGGAGTCAGAAGCGGCGGAATAGGTGAAAAGTTTGCCGCCGAGCTCCTCCAACACGGTTACAAGGGCAATTATGATATAACGGCTGTCGAGGATTGCTTTGTTAAGCAGGCAAAGGTGCCTGAGCTTATTAAGCAGTACGGATTTGACAGTGACAGCATGGTGAATAAAATCGTTGAAAAGACGGCTGAGGTGTAAATATTGTCGGATAAAATAAGACTTGATATAGCGCTCACTCAGCGCGGACTTGCCGAATCGAGGGAGAAGGCAAAGGCGCTGATTATGGCGGGACAGGTTTACCTCAATGATCGGAAGGAGCTTAAAGCAGGAGCTTCGGTGAAGCCTGATGATGAAATTGAAGTCAGGGGAAACCGTAATCCTTTTGTCAGCAGGGGCGGACTGAAGCTGCAAAAAGCAGCGGAAAAATTTGATATTGATCTCGGCGGATGCATATGTATGGATATAGGCGCATCGACGGGAGGCTTTACGGACTGTATGCTCACCCACGGCGCAAGTAAGGTGTATTCGATTGATGTCGGCTACGGTCAGCTTGCATGGAAGCTGAGAACGGACGAGCGTGTTGTCAACATGGAGCGCACCAATTTCAGGTATGTTACACATAATGAAATTCCTGAGGATATTGACTTTGCAAGCGTTGATGTTTCTTTCATTTCGCTGAGAATAATTCTTCCTGTTCTGCGTGAACTTCTCAAAAGTGACGGACAGGCTGTGTGCCTTATAAAGCCGCAGTTTGAAGCAGGCAGAGAAAAAATCGGCAAAAAGGGTGTTGTCCGTGATCCGCAGGTTCATGTTGAGGTTGTTGAAAATATAGTGAATTTTGCACTTGAAAACGGATTTGACGTAAAAAATCTTGATTTTTCACCGATCAAAGGTCCGGAGGGAAATATTGAATATCTTATGCACATTCAAAAGAGCGAAAATGCACAGAAAATGTGTGAAATAACGCCGGAGGAGCTTGTGAAGCTTTCACACGGCGAGCTTGATAAATAAGGCAGGGGAACAGCATGAAAATCGCGTTACTTCCTAATTTAACAAGAAAAAACGCTTTGCAGGTATCACTTGAGGTCTGCGCCGAGCTTGAAAAGCACAGTATGAGCTATTGCATAAAGCGTGATTATAAAGATGAATTCAAGGATACAAAAGCCGAGTTCATCACTGTTGATGAAATGATTAAGATCTGCGATATTGTGATAGCGGTCGGTGGCGACGGAACTATAATCCACGCGGCGAAATTCGGCAAACCGACTCTTGGTATCAATGCGGGACGGATTGCATTTATGGCAGGTCTTGAGCCGTCGGAGCTTAATATGCTTTCCAATCTCAAGAGCGGAAAATATGAGCTTGACCGTCGCATGATGCTGAAAGCGGAAATTATGTCACCCGATAACAAGGTGCTCAGCGTTCACTATTGCGTCAATGATGCGGTTGTTGCAAGAGGCTTCCAGATAAAGATGGACGATTTTGTTGTTGAGCACAACGGAAAGTTTCTCAACAAATACACGGCGGACGGAATTATTTTTTCCACGCCGACAGGTTCAACGGCATACAATCTTTCGGCGGGCGGACCCGTGGTCGATCCGCAGATAGAAAGCATATTGCTTACACCGATATGCACACATTCCCTTTTTTCCCGCGCGTTGATTTTTAAGCCTGATTCGGAATTTATTCTTCACGGCAAGGGAGACGTCGAAATCGGTCTTTCCTGCGACGGAGAGGACTCAATTCCGATTGAGAGCGGATGCTCGGTCAGAATTTCCAAAGCCGATATGTTCGGCGAATTTATAAGAATAAAGAACGAAACGTTTCTTGAAATACTTAACAGCAAGCTGGAGCAGAGGCGGCTGTAAAAGGAGATAAAAATGTCATGAAAAAGAAAAGACACAGTATGATTCTCAAGCTTATCGAGATGTACGCGATCGGCACTCAGGAGGAGATGCTTGAGAAGCTTGAAGAGAACGGATTCAGCTCAACTCAGGCGACAGTTTCCCGCGATATCAAAGAGTTGAGACTTGTCAAGCAGATGGATAAGAACGGCGTTTACCGCTATGTTGAGGGCAAGAGCGAGACCGACGAATACCTTTCAAAGTTTACAACGATTTTTTCTCATTCGGTCGTTTCCTCGGATTATGCAGGGAATATGGTTGTTATCAAGTGCCATGTCGGCATGGCGAATGCGGCGTGCGCAGCCTTTGACAACATGGAGTGGGAAGGCCTTGTCGGCACGATTGCAGGCGATGACACGATTTTTGCTCTTTGCAGAACCGAAGCTACCGCCCACGAGCTGAAAGAATCTATCGACAGAATAGTTAAATAAATCGGCCGCACAATTTGAGGATGTGATAATATGCTTACAAGTCTGAAAATTGAAAATGTTGCAATAATCGAAAGTGCTGCCATTGAATTCGGCTGCGGACTTAATGTTCTGACAGGTGAAACGGGTGCAGGAAAATCAATTGTCATTGACTCGATAAATGCTATCCTCGGCGAGCGGACTTCCCGTGATATCATCAGAACAGGAGCGCAGAGTGCAAAGGTTTATGCCGTCTTTGAGGATGTAAATGAAAGAGTTCGCAATTTTCTTGACGAGAACGGAATTGATTGCGAGGACGGTGTGCTGATAATCAACAGGACACTCAGCCGTGAAGGAAAAAATGTCTGCCGTATCAACGGTGCACCCGTGACGGTCTCGATGCTTCGTGAAATCGGCGGCGAGCTGATTGACATTCACGGTCAGCATGACAACCAGTCGCTTCTTTCTCCCGAAAAGCATTGCGGCTTTGTTGACAGCTTCGCAGGCAATTCGGACTTAATTGCAGATTATAGAAAGAAATACGGTAGGCTTTGCGAGATAAGAAGCAGGCTTAAAAAGCTGACGACCGATGAAAGCTCCAAGTCGCAAAGAATTGATTTTTTAACATACCAAATTGATGAGCTTGAAAAGGCGGAAATAACAATTGGTGAGCGTGACGAGCTGAAGGCGAGAAAATCTCTTATCAATAATTCGCAGAAGGTTATCGAAAGCCTTAACATCGCCTATGAAGCCTTGAAAGCCGACGGAGCAGGAATTGACATGATAACCGATGCGGAATCGGAGATAGCGAATGCGAGTGCTTATATGGAGATGCTCGGTGAAGCTTCTGAGAAAATAACCGATATCAGATACGAGCTTGAGGATATCGCCGAAACGGTGCGTGACGCAATGACGGAGGTTGATTTTGACCCGTCCGAGCTTGAGGATATAGACGAAAGGTTGGATCTGCTCTATCGTTTTTCAAAAAAATACGGCGACACCGAGGAGGAAATGCTCGAATATCTTGAAAAGGCGAGAGCCGAGCTTGATAACATAGCTTTTTCCGAGGAAAGAGTTAAGGAGCTTCAAAAGCAGGAAAAGGAAGCCCTCGTCGAAACGGAAACGGCGGCTCGCAAGCTGACCGAATCAAGAAAAGCGGCAGGCGAAAAGCTCAGCAATGCAATATGCTCGGAGCTCGAATTTCTTGATATGCCGAATGTTCGCTTTGTCGTGAAATGCAGCGATATCGGCTTGACGGAAAACGGAAAAGACGAGATTGAATTTTTGATTTCAGCCAATGCCGGTGAAGAGCCGAAGCCTCTTGCAAAGATTGCTTCGGGCGGTGAGCTTTCAAGAATCATGCTTGCGATTAAAAATGTTCTTGCCGAGACCGACGGTGTTGACACGATGATTTTTGATGAAATTGATACGGGTGTCAGCGGCAGAGCAGCGCAGAAGATTGCAATGAAGCTCAGAAGCGCATCTAAGGGCAGACAGGTCATCTGCGTTACACACCTTGCACAAATTGCGGCTCAGGGCGACGTTCACCTTTATATCAGCAAGTCTGTTTCCGACGGAAAGACATATACAAACATTAAGTCGCTCATTGAGGAAGAACGTGTTGCGGAAATTGCACGAATTATGGGCGGCATGGAGATTACAAAGCTCCAGCTTGAGAGCGCAAGAGAGATGCTCGCGAATGCAGGTAATTTATAAACAGAAGGACTGTCGTTGAGTGCGGCAGCCTTTTTTTATACGACGGATATATGAGGGAATTTTTGGGTATTGTAATTTTTTTGAATCTGTGATACAATGTAAAAAAATATAATGGAGATTGTGTAAAATGAAGAAGGAAAACTCAAAAACACGTTACATAGCTTTGCTTTGTTCATTCATAATAGTATTCAGCGTTGTGCTGACGGGCTGCGGCTCTGTTAAGAAAATTACTCAGAAGAAGTCTGCCGGCAGTTCGGACGAAATTCAAATCGGACAGGGCAACGACATTCTGGAGGGTCCGACACAGATCGTTGTCGGCGATGACGGTCAGTCTTTTATTGTTGACAACAACGGTCATTCGGTCGTTTATAACCCGAATCAGTCCGGCAACAAGTACACGGCAAGCAATATTACCCCGAGCAATACAACTCCGAACGCTTCGACAAACAGACAGACGACAACAAAGAAAACCGTAACAAAGAGAACCACTACAAAACCGGAGTCGACAACAGCCTCGCCGAATGTAGTTTACAATGCTCTTGCTCCGCAGAGAAAGTTCGGATTTAACGGCGCTTATGACTGGGGCGCCAAGTTTGTTAATTTCTATCTTTCAACCATCAGAATCTATTTCACCTATAACGACAAGGACTGGCTTATTGAGCTTTGGAAGGGCGAATATGCCATGGCTACGGTCGGCTGTGAGGTTGGTTTTTATTACAGAGACCACAATCAGACCGCACTTGATAAATTCGGTCCCAATAATCTTCTTTACAAGTGTGTTGAGGATCAGGACGCAATGCCTGTTTCAATGAAGCTCTGGCAGTATGAGAAAGCTGCGGATTCAACTCCTGTTCAGAAGATTGATTACGGCAAGAGATATTGCTGGTGGGCAGCGGACTTCGAGACGGGTGTGCTTGAAAAGCACCGTGACCAGACGACGCTCGTTATGGTTGCAACAATCGAATTCCCGACGGACAAAATGATGAATCTATTCATTGACGGACTTGAGAAAGAGGGCTTCAAGGAAGGCTCAATCAACAATTACCATAATGTCGAGAGATACTCGGTCAGCGGCAAAACCGTTACGATTTGCTGGAAAAATTATGATTACAGTAAGGCTCATGCATAAAACAGATTTATTGTATAAACTTTTTTCTAATTTTTCTTAAACCGCTTGACTTTTGTATTATTATGGGTTACAATACTCATGCTAATAAATATTATGAAAGGATGAATTCGTATGAAAAAGTTCTTGGCAATTCTTATGGTAGCCGCTGTCTGCGCAACTGTTGCTTTCTCTGTTCGTGCTGAAAACGATGTAGCTGAAGATGTTCCCGAGACAACAACTTCAACAATCGAAGGTGCTGTTTCAGCTCTCCAGAATGACGAAAAGGCAGAAGATATTGCAAATGACATTGTTGACGCTATTAAGACGGGCGCTTCAAAAGAAGATGTTGCTGACCTCGTTGCAACTCTTGAGAAGTACATCAACGATAAGGGCATCGGTTCCGATGAAATTAAGGATCCGGGCGCACTTCGTGATATCGCTGATGCATTCCTTACAGATGCCGGCGTGGACGTAGAAGCTCTTAATAATGCTATTTCAAACAGCATTATTGCTAACAAGGCTCTTGAGCTTTACTACAAGCCTGAAAATGAGACAACAACAGAGCCGGAAACTCCGACGGAGGAGCCGGAAACAGAGATTCCCGCATGCGGTTTCGTTGGTTGATTTCTATTTAAAATGCAGTGTAAAGGTGATGGAAAACCATCACCTTTTTGCTTTATTAACCAAATTTTAACAATTATTTAATTTGTACGCATTATTTTTATTGTCTAATAATTTTAGTGAAATTATCAGTGTCGGAAAGAGTGGGACGTGCTATATCCTCCTCTTTTACTTTCCTTTTTAAGGTCGGCATACTGTTGGTGTTCAGTTCATTTTCAATTCTATTCAGGATCATGGTCTTGCCGATTCCGTAATTATTGATTGTCAGCTTATAATTTTTCAAAGTACCGGGACTTTTAAAAAAATCTTCACTCTCTTTGGCAGAAAAGCCTGTTAAAGCTTCGATTACCGATATGCAAAGCGGTTCGAAGCCGGTCTTATCGTTGCTTTTCACAGTGACGGTGCATTGGGTGATTTCACCGTCTTTGGCGGCATAAAGGCAAAGCAATGCACTGCCTTCGATTCTTTTGTAAACAAAATCATTGCCGCTCTTGTAAACGGTAAACATTGAGCTTTCCAGCTCGCTTTCCGTTATGCTGTTGTATTTTTTCAGCAGCTCGTCAATATTGAGTTGTTTCTGACCCACGCAGGAGGTCAGAAGAATTATTATTAACAAAGGAAATATTATTTTGAGGGGTTTCATGTCGTTCTCCCGATAAAATATTGATTAGTATATAGATATAAAGTTAAGGGGTGCGTTTATGCAGCAGAAAAAGAAGAAAAACAAAAAAGTTATTATCCTCTGCTCGATTTTGGCGGTGGTTGTCCTCTCGGCCATAGCTTACATGATTTTCAAGCCCGATGAAAAGCTTGCTGTCAGCACTGTCGAGGTTACAAAGCAGACGATTAACGAAACGCTTGACACAACGGGAACTGTTTCAACCGCTTCGGAGAAAACCTATGCGCTGATTGACAAGGTAAAGGTCAAGACAGTCAACGTCAAGGTCGGCGATACGGTTAAAGCAGGAGATGTTCTCGCTACTTTCGATGTTTCTTCGCTTGAAGCGGCACTGAATGAAAAAGAAAACAACTATCAAAAGGCTCTTGCCGCATATAATAAGGCAAAAAATGAGGCATCCTCTGCAAGCAAGAGTATTGCAAGCACAAAGAAACAGATTTCCGACCTTGAAAAGCAGATAGAAACGCTCAAGGCGAAATCAAACACATCAAAAAATAAGCAGTCGTCATCCGGAAATTCGGCAGGTGTAAAGGTCTCTGATGACCTTGTGAAGAGATTTATAAAAGTCGCAAAGCTTTTCGGTGTTGAATATGACGAGGCAACAGCAAAAAAGGTACTCACAGCGCTCCTTTCGGCGGGATCGAGCAGCTCGGATATTTCCGGTTTACTCGACAACCTCGGAAAGATTGCAGGCGGCTCCGGTTCCTTTGATATGAATGCTTTTGCTAAGATGAGCGGCGGCTCAAGTGCACTTATCAATGCCGAAATGTCACTTGTTCAGCTCAAGGCTCAGCTCGCAACGCTTGAATTGCAGTCAAACGATACCTACCTTTCGATTTATAAAACAATATATGAAAACGCACAGTCGGAATATCAAAAGGCTCTTACTCAGACAAATGAAATGAAAAAGGGCTGGATTGCAGAGGAAAAAGGGCTTGTCAGTGAGGTTAATATTACTGTCGGCGAAACGGTTGAGGTTCAGACCGCTGTTGACGGCAAGAATATTGATATCAGCTCCATCATTTCTTCCGTCTCCTCGGGGCTTGATGTTTCAAAGATGATAAGCGCTTTCTTCGACTCGGAAAAGGTTGGCATAAAGGTTCTCAATTATCCTCTTGTTGCCGATATTTCGCTGAGTAAATATGATGTGCTTGATGTGAGCCTTAATCAAGAGGTTTCGGTAAAATCGGCAAATAATGAAGTCCATGAGGGCAGAGTATCTTATGTCGGAGCAATTGCAACATCCACCGGCAGCTCGTTTGATATCAATTCAATTATGTCGGGCAGCGGAAGCTCAAACACAATTCCGGCCCAAGTTACAATAGAGGACGGCGACAAGTCATTCATAGTCGGAACAGACGTTGATATCTCAATAATTACGGACACTCAGGAAAATGCGCTCGTCGTTCCTGTTGAAGCGATAATTATTGACGGCTCTGACGTTTATGTTTATGCATATAATCAGGAGAAATCAACCGCAGAAAAGAAGAAGGTCACTCTCGGAATCTCAAATGATACCTATTATCAGGTTCTTTCGGGAGTAAAAGAGGGCGATATTCTTATCAAAAACACAAGCGGGCTTGCTGACGGAGAAAAGGTTAAGCTGAAGTAACGGAGGACTGCTGTGGATATCAGAGAGAATATACGGATTGCGATTTTCAGTATAAAAACAAATATGATGCGTTCGCTTTTGACGATGCTCGGTATCATAATCGGCGTTGCTTCTGTTATTTCGATTATAACCATCGGCAACGGTGGCCGTGATTATATTGTCGGTATGATTGAGGATATGGGCTCAAATGCCATTCAGATTTCCGTCAATGCCAATACTGCCAACCAGTCAAACTATATAACCGAGGAGGATATTTCCTCAATAAAAAAGCTCGGCACGGTCAGCTATTGTTCACCTTATGAATTCTCATTCGGTCAGGCGCAGGCAGGCAAATATGACGGTTTGGTTTTCACAATTGCGGGCAATGAGGATTTGCTCTTTATCAATCGGATGACAACAAAGTACGGCAGATCATGGACTAAGGACGAATATGACCAGAAGCGAAATGTTTGCATCATCAGCACAATGACGGCTAAAAAGATTTTCGGCAAAGAAAACTGTGTCGGAGAAACGATAAATTATACAATAAATAATACGACGGTTTCCCTGAAAATCATCGGCGTTGTTGATATGACGGAAAATTCCATGGTATCGCAAGACCAACTGGAAAGCATGATGTCAACTTATTCAACAGGTGCAATGAGCATGGAAATGCTTGCGATACCCGCATCGCTCAACGGCGAGCTTACTGACAAGGTGAATAGGTATACGCAGCTTTATCTGATGGCAAGCAACGACGCAGACCTTGATAACACAGGCGAATCGGCTCTCAATCTCATAAAAACAAGACATGGCAGCTTTGATGATTCGGTTTATTCGCTTAGCATTATGGCGACATATATTGATTTGCTTGATTCTGTTATAAGCATTTTCACCACATTTATTGCCGCTGTCAGTGCGATATCATTGCTTGTCGGCGGAATAGGCGTTATGAATATCATGCTGGTTTCGGTAACCGAGAGAACAAGAGAAATCGGTATCAGAAAGGCTCTCGGAGCCAAGACATCAACCATCATGTTCCAGTTCCTGACAGAATCCGTAATTCTGTGTCTGCTCGGCGGTGCAATAGGCTTTGTGCTCGGAGTCGGCGGTGCATGGGCGGTTGCGGCTTATATTAACATACCGATAACGGTTAAATTTACAACAGTTCTTATCGCAGTAGGATTTTCAAGCGCAATAGGAATTTTCTTCGGAATTTATCCTGCAAAGCGCGCGGCTCAAATGACGCCGATCGAAGCCTTGAGAAGAGATTAAAAAAGTAACCGAAGGATTAAACGGCTGCGGCGAAAAAGCTGCAGCCGATATTTCATATAGGAGTGATATGAATGGCGGTCCATGAATTTGCGATGATGCCGCATGAGCCTCAAAAAGGCGTGAGGTTTGATATGTACGAGCCGCAGAAATATGCGTGCATAGCGGTGCCTGACGATGCAATTGAAGGTATTTTACCAAAGCTTGCCGAGATAGAGTTCTATCACCATGTTGTTGATGAGCCGAAAAAAGGGCTTGCATATTGCGGTATAACGTTGATTCCGCCGACCTCGGAGCGGAGCTTTATTGAAGCGATAGGAAATTCGGCAGAGCTTGATAAGCTCAGAACGCTTCTTGAAACGGCAGTGATGTTTGATAAATGGGTAATTCATTTCGGAATATAAGCGGAGGCACAAAAATGGAGAATGTGAATATTCGTGTGGCGTCACCCGACGATGCCGAGAAGCTGTTGGGAATTTATGCACCTTATGTTGAGAAAACGGCTATCACGTTTGAGTATGACGTGCCGACAGTGCATGAATTCAAAAAGCGGATTGAGAACACACTGGAAAGATATCCGTACCTTGTTGCCGAGGTTGGAGACAAGATCGTAGGATATGCTTACACAGGCTCGTTTGTAGGGCGTGCGGCTTATGACCATTCGGCGGAAACATCAATTTATATTGACGAAGGCTGCCGCAATAAAGGAATCGGCAAAAGGCTCTATGCTGCGATTGAAGAAATATCTGTGGCTCAGAATGTTATAAATCTATATGCCTGCATCGGTTATCCGGAGGTCGAGGACGAGCATTTGACTATGAACAGCGTCGATTTTCATGAGCACCTCGGCTATAAAACCGTAGGTCGGTTTGAAAAATGCGGCAGAAAGTTTGACACATGGTACGACATGGTGTGGATGGAAAAAATGATTGGGGAGCATGACGAGGACGTTAAAATGTTTGTGCCGTTCCCCGAGCTTATATTGTAATAAAAGCGGCAATTCTGTTGCCGTTTTTTTATAAAATTATTACAATTTTTTTGTTGACATAAAGTCAGGTTTAGGTGTTATAATTACTTTTGAAAAGAAGATGGGTGATTGCTTGAAAGGAGCGGTATTATGGAATATGTTAAGCTTTACAATGGCCTTACAATGCCGATTTTCGGAATAGGAACGTATTTGCTTTCACCCGATGAAGCGGAAAAGTCCGTTTTTGCTGCGCTTGAATGCGGTTACAGACTTATTGATACGGCAAATATGTATGCCAACGAAAAGGCTGTCGGCAGGGCAATGAAAGATTCGGGGCTACAACGCAGCGAAATTTTTCTTGAAACCAAGATTTGGCCGACTCATTACACTGCCGGGGATGCGATCGACAGAACACTTGAGCGACTGGACACCGATTATATTGACCTTTTGCTGATTCATCAGCCGACGGGAGATTTCATCTCGGGATACAGAATGCTTGAAAAAGCTTATCGGGAGGGCAAGGTAAGATCAATAGGCCTTTCAAATTTTACTCAGCAGGAAATGTGTCGGATGATGAATGTTTGTTCAATAAAGCCGGCTGTGCTTCAGACAGAATTACATCCGTACTCCGGTGAACAGGAACTGAAAAAATTCTTAAATCTTCAGGATATTCGAATCCAGGCATGGTATCCGCTCGGTCACGGCGACAGCAAACTGATAAGCGAGCCGATATTTACAAGGCTGGCAAAAAAATACGGCAAGACAAATGCACAAATAATTCTTCGCTGGCATGTTCAGGAGGGTAATATCGTCATCCCCGGATCAAAATCTCCCGATCATATCAGGGAAAATATAGATATCTTCGATTTTGAACTGACAGAGAGTGAGATGCTTAACATCGGTGCGATTGACAGAGGGGAACGTTATTATAAACGCTCACCGGAAAGATTCGAAAGATATCTTAATATGAAAATCCCGTTTGAGGATTAAGGCAACACCTGCAAATAATGATACACACCTCGTTTTTGAGGCGTTGCGTAAAAACAGGAAACCGCTTGAGTTTATCGCTCAAGCGGTTTTAGCAATCAGTATTTTCTTTTTATTTTAAGCGTTGTTGTTTTTGGAAACTCCGTGTCACGAATCTTGGTTTTTGTGACCTGCTTATACGTCGGAAGCTGCATATTTATTGCACGCACATCCTTTTTGAGTCTGTCTTTTGCGTCGGGTTCATTCTCATCTAGAAAGAATTCAGCGGTTATTGCACCGTTTTCTTCGTAGACAACGACCTCTTTTATGTAGTCCACCGTCAAAAGCTTGTCCTCAATCTCTTCGGGTGAAACATTTTTTCCGTTTGAAAGAACGATGAGGTTTTTCTTACGACCTCTTAGGAAAAGGAAGCCGTCCTTATCCATGTAGCCATAGTCGCCTGTTTTGAACCAATCTCCGTCAAAGGCTTCTGCTGTTGCCTCCGGTTCGTCATAATAGCCCATCATAACATTTGAGCCCCGTGCATAGACCTCACCGATGCCATCTTCGTCAGGATCCTTTATCATAATGTCATTGCACTCAAGCGCATAGCCTGCACTGCCGAGCTTATAGTTGCTGAGTCTGTTGCAGGTAATGATCGGCGAACACTCTGTGGCGCCATATCCGTTTATTATTTGAATTCCCAGCTCATAAAGACCTTTCTCATATTTTGTATCAAGAGACGCACCGCCGCAGATTATCATTTCAAGATCTCCGCCGAGGTTGTCGAGAACCTCTTTAAAAAGCTTCCTTCTGACATCAATACCGATCTTCATTAGCGCATTGCTCAGCTTGATGCCTTTTTTGAGCTTTTCTTCCTTACCCTCCTTGCGTGCGGTGAACCAAATCTTTTTATAGATTGTTTCAACGGCAAGAGGAACAGCCGTAATGTGCTGCGGATGATAGGCATACATATCCTTCTGAAGATTTCTCAGATTTGAGCATATATAGCCCCACTTTGAAAGCAGCAGGCATGCAAAAAGTGCACTTGCCCAAGAAAAAGTATGGTTAAACGGAAGAAATGCAACTGTTCGATCTGCCGTCATCGCCCGGCAGGTTGCTATTGCATCGACGGCAACGTTCTTTTGAGAGAGCATAACGCCCTTGCTCTTGCCCGTTGTGCCGGAGGTATAAACGATAAATCCAAGGTCATCGGGCTTAACCTCGTCATCGAGATAATATTTCGCTCCGTTTTCAAGCTCATCATGTCCCATTTTGACAAGCTCATCAAAATCCTCGAGCTTGAGATAAAACGAAAGCTTGACATCGGGATTTTCTTTCATAAGCTGAATTGCAGGTTCAAAATCCCGGGCATAATAAATCGCGTCGCATCCGCTTCTTACCATGAGATCGACAAGATCTTCTTTCGGAAGCTTTGGGTCAAGCGGTATAGCGATCATATTTCCGCTGGCGATAGAATAAAAAGCCGCTATCCAGTAGTAGCTGTTTTCGCTGAGAATGGCGACCTTTTTACCCTTTAAACCGAGGGTGTAAAGATGCTGACCAAGTCCCGTTGTGTCATAAAAAACTTCATCAAAGGTCTTCTCACAGTATTCGCCATTCATATTCTTAAAGGCATACTGTTTGTTATGTTTGCCTTGCTTTGCGCCATATATAATAATATCCTTGACGGTGTCCATGTCGGGAATATTCCCGTATGTCCTGTATTTAACTTTTGCCTTCATTCTATTTCCTCCGTATTCACAGACATCTGTCTTTATTGGATTATCCTGACAAGCAAAATAAATTTTAACACAAATTACGGGTTTATTCAAGAGCTTTAAACGCTTGAAATCTTAATTTTTGATTAAGATTTTGTCATAGAAAATAAAAGCGCACCCACGTGTCCATACCGCATGGGTGCAAAAACTATAAGTTATGAATTGTATTTAAGAAAGAAAGAACCTATTTCACTGTTATTCTTTGTGATTTCTCCGTTATTGTCCATAATCTTACATATATATTATACATTAAAACTACTATATTGCAGATATAGTTAAATTGTTATATAACTATTTTAAGAAAACATTTAATTTTAACCAACCTAAATTGATTTTTACGGGAAACTGTTATATAATACCTTAGTAGCAATTCGATTGCGGATAAATTTGAGAGCGGAGGCGGTTGAATGATAAAAAATATTATATTTGATATGGGCGGAGTTCTGATTGATTTTGACCCGGTTCGTTCGGTCAGTAATCACTTTGCTCCCGAGGACAGAGACGCTGTTCTTGCGAATACCTTCCGTTCAAAAGAATGGGCGCTGATGGATAAGGGAGACCTTTCCGTTGAGGAAGCGCTGAATAAAATGAACAGCCGTTTGCCCGAGAGACTTCATGCCGAGGTACGCAAAATGGTGATTGAGCGTGAGACTGAAATGCCGCCGATCAACGAGATGTATCCGGTTGTTAAAGCTCTCAAGGAGAATGGGTACAAGATCTATCTTCTTTCAAATTGTCCCGATTGGTTTGACGATTTCAAAAAAAGTGTACCTGCGTTTGCCTTTTTCGACGGATTTATCATCTCGGCGCGCTATAATGAAATAAAACCGGCGGAGAAGATTTACAGGATTTTGTTTGATGAGTTTTCACTGATTCCCGAAGAGTGTTTCTTCATTGACGATTCGCAGACGAATGTTGATATGGCCGAATATGTCGGAATGAAAGCTCATTGCTTCGGCGATCGTGATATTGAAAGACTTAAACAAGATATGAGAAACAACAACATAGTAATTTAATTAGAATTGGAGCTAAAAATGTCCTGTTTTACAAAAGCTCTGAAGGGCCTCGGTGAGTATCGCTCCCTGCTTTATAATGTGACAAACCGACGCTTGCCTGCGGGTGCGCTCGGACTGTCGCAGATTCACAAGGCGCACGTGATATCGGCGCTTTGCCAAGACCTTTCACCTCACAAAGCAATAGTTATAACGCCCGACGAAAGCTCGGCGAATAAGCTGTGTAAAGATCTCAATGCCTTTGGCTGCGATGCTGTCATGTATCCTGCCGGAGACATATCCCTGCGCCCCGACGACATAAAATCCCGTGATTATGAACATTCCAGACTGAGCGTGCTCGGTCATCTCGTCGATGGCAGTGTGCGTGCGGTTGTCTGCTCGGTTGAGGCGGCTTTGCAGCTCACAATTCCTCCCGAGGAGCTTATCGCCAAGAGGATAACGCTCACCGTCGGCGAAACCGTCGAGCAGGATGAGCTTATTGACAGGCTCATCAATGCCGGATATACAAGGAGCAGCCAGGTTGACGGTTCGGGTCAGTTCGCCGTCAGGGGCGGAATAATTGATATTTTTTCTCCCGACTGCGCTAACCCTTACCGAGTTGAATTCTGGGGTGACAGTATAGACTGCCTTTCTACGTTTGACCCCGAGAGTCAGCGACGTATTGATTCGACGAATTCCGTTGTAATTACGCCTGCAAACGAAATCTGCTGTAATCCCGTCAGACTTGCCGACCTTATTGAGGAGCAGATTGCAAAGACAAAGGGCAAAGGCTCCGTTCAGGCAAAGCAGTTGCTTTCTGCCGACCTTGAAAAGCTCAACGGCGGAATTCATCTGCCGAATATCGACAGATATTTGCCGCTCATCTATCCCTGTGCGGCAACGATTTTTGACTATATTGACGAGCCGCTTTTGTTTGTCAGCGAGAGCTTCGCCGTTAAAGAGCATGCGAACGCTTCGCTTGAGCTTTTCCATGAGGAACTTAAAGCTTTCCTCGAGGAGGGCATCATTTGCAAAGGTCTTGACAGATTTATGCTCGAATTCAGTGAGCTTTTGGGCATTTATGAGGACCTCGGGGCGGTCTATCTTGACAACATTGCAAGAGGCTCGTTTGATACGCCTGTCAAGGGACTTGTAACGTTCAATGCACGTCAGTTTTCGCCGTGGAACGGTTCAATGAGCGTGCTTATTGACGATATTAAGCCAATGTATCAAAAGAAAGGACACTCGGTTTTTGTTATAGCGGGAACGGATAAATCAGCTCAGGCATTGGCATCGGATTTGCAGGGTGAAGGCTTTTCTGCGACATATATGCCAAACCCGCCAGAGGAGCTGATTCCGAACAAAGTCATTGTTTTACCCGGCGGATTTTCAGCAGGCTTTGAATATCCCGATGCCGGGCTGACAGTTATAACCTACGGAAGCAGAACAGCTCTGCCTGTCAGAAAGTCTAACAAAAAAGTCAACAAGGCGGCGGTGTTCAATTCGCTTGAGGATCTTCACAAGGGCGATTATATTGTTCATACCGCTCACGGTATCGGCATTTTTGAGGGTATCACAAGCCTTGAAGCCGACGGAAATATTAAGGATTATATCAAAATAAAATACGACAAGGGCGACATTCTTTATGTGCCCGTTACTCAGCTTGATCAGGTTTCGAGATACATCGGTTCAAAAAGTGAGAACGGCACGGTCAAATTAAATAAGCTCGGCGGCAAGGAATGGCAGAAAACAAGATCCCGCGTACGCTCGGCGGTTAAGGATATCGCTCAGGAGCTTATTGACCTGTATACCAAGAGAACACAGATAAAGGGTTTTGCTTTTTCTCCCGATATTGATATGCAGAACGATTTTGAGCGCCGTTTTGAATATGAAGAAACGGATGATCAGCTCCGCTGTATTCAGGAGATAAAGAATGACATGGAGAAGCCGTACCCGATGGACAGACTCCTATGCGGCGATGTCGGCTTCGGTAAGACAGAGGTTGCGCTGCGTGCTGCGTTTAAGTGCGTTGCCGACGGTAAACAGTGTGCGATTCTTGTGCCTACAACGATTCTTGCGCTCCAGCATTACCAGACGATTTGCAAGCGTTTTGACGGTTTCCCTGTTGAAGCACAGATGATTTCTCGCTTTGTTCCGACTAATCAGCAGAAAAAAATCAAGCAGGATCTCAAAAGGGGATATGTTGATATTATTGTCGGAACTCACAGGCTGATTTCAAAGGATATTGAATTCCGTGACCTCGGACTGATAATTGTCGATGAGGAACAGCGCTTCGGTGTTGCGCAGAAAGAAAAGCTTAAAGAGCAATACCCGAATGTTGATGTATTGACACTCAGCGCAACGCCCATTCCGAGGACTCTCAACATGGCAATGACAGGAATCAGGGATATGTCGATTCTTGAGGAAGCTCCGCACGACAGGCACCCTGTCCAGACTTATGTTATAGAGTATAATTTTGATGTTATAATTCAGGCGATTCAATCTGAGCTGCGCCGCGGAGGACAGGTTTATTACCTGCATAACAGAACGGAAACAATTGAAAGAATGGCGTCAAAGCTCAGAGATTTTCTCCCGGATACAAATGTTGCCGTTGCTCACGGACAGATGACCGAGGATAAGCTGAGCAACATTTGGCGTGACCTGCTTGAGGGTGATATTGATGTACTTGTTTGTACGACGATTATTGAAACCGGTGTTGATGTGCCTAATGTCAACACGTTGATAATCGAGGATGCAGACAGGCTCGGTCTTGCCCAGCTTCATCAGATAAGGGGACGTGTCGGCCGTTCGTCAAGACGTGCAAGCGCTTATTTCACGTTCAGACGCGGCAAGGAGCTGACGGAGGTTGCCGCAAAGCGACTGACGGCAATTCGTGAATATACCGAGTTCGGTTCGGGCTTCCATATCGCGATGCGTGACCTTGAAATCAGAGGTGCCGGAAACATTCTCGGTGCACAGCAGCACGGCCATATGGAATCGGTCGGCTATGATATGTATTTAAAAATGCTTGATCAAGCCGTTCGTGAGGAGAAAGGCGAGATTTCTGCTGTTCCCGAAAAAGAATGTCTTATTGATCTGCCGATCGACGCACATATTCCTGCCGATTACATTGAGGATGTTGCGCAGAAGCTTGCGATGTATCGCAGGATTGCGGACATCAAAAACCATGATGATGCCGATGATGTTCTCGACGAGCTTATAGACCGCTTCGGTGAACCGCCGCAGTGCGTTCAGGGCCTTATCACTGTTTCGCTTCTCAGAAATACTGCGTTACAGCAGGGCGTTTATGAGATAGGGCGAACAGGCAGCAACGTCAAGCTGTTTATAGAAACGCTTGATATGGAAAAGATATCGAATCTTGCAAAATATATGCGAGGCAGGATAACGGTTTCCGCCGCAGGCAAGCCGCACATAGCCGTTAAGGTTATGCCGGGCGAAGATCAGTTGGCGGTTATAAATAAGGCACTTGAGATAATGTCAAAATAGGGTTGCCGCCTTTTGCAAATAAAACGTTTTCTGTATCAGAATTCGACGAACCATACGGATATTAAAAAGCTTCCTTGAAAAAAGGAAGCTTTTTTATGTGTTTATTCAAATGACAAGCCGTACGGCCATTCGACGAGACTGCCGACGTCGTAAACGTTTGTGTAGCCGAGCTCGCACAGCGCTTCGGCGGCAAGCTTGGCACGTTCGCCCGTTTTGCAATAGACAATAATCGGAGTGTCCTTATTCGGAATAAGCTCGGCGGCGGATTCGGCATTGATCGTGTCAACGTCAAAGTTGACCGCTCCTTCGGCATGTCCTGTGAAGAATTCTTCATCGGTACGCACGTCGAACATTATACAGCCGCCTTCGTCGAGCATATTTTTTGCTTCTTCAAATGTTATTCTTGTGTATGTAATCATGTTGACCTCACTCGGTAAGATTGTTTGGCTTTTTTGGCTTTGCTTGCGCTTGCGGCGGAAGGGATAAAATACAACCTTAATAATAATCTATTTTCCTTTATTCGTCAACCCGTGAAGCTTGCACCGAGGTCCTCTCCTAGACCGTTGCAGGTGTATCGCAGCTTTATTTCGTCGCCGTTTTTAACGGTATATTTATTTACGCCGTAATTCGGAAAAACTCCGTTGACCGAATACATCCATCCGGATTGAGTACCGCAGTCCTTTTCGTAGAGCTGATGAATTCCTCTGATATATTCGCTGTCATAACCGGGAGTGTAAACATATTCAAGCTGAATTCCCGATTTACGGCAGTAGGTGCATTTCTCGGGGCAGGTGTTCTGCTTGCAAACGAGCCTCAGCACGTCAAAAACTGTGCTGCCCTCGGCGACGGAAACGGTTGTTTCTTTAAGAATGTATCCGTCCTTCGGCAAAAACGCTTTCTTTTCGGGGCGAAGATTACCGAGATTGTTGAGTATTGTTTTACATTCGATTTCGATTGTGCACGTTACGGTTTTTTCCTGCTTCTTTGTCGTGGTGACCTTGGAGGGCTTGGACGTGTGTGCCGTTGTTGTAATTTTGGCGGTTGTTGTGTTCGATGCAGTTGCGTTATAACCCGTCGTTGAGGTTATAACGGAATCCGTTGAAGATATTGTGCTTTCGTCGGTAATTATGTTTTGCTCATCGGCTGTTGTGTTCTCGACCTTGGTCACGGTAATTCCGCAGCCCGACAAGAGAATTAAAACAGAAATAAGCAGAAGAGAAGTATATTTTTTCATATCGGTTAATCAATCCTTTAAAGTAATCGACGGTTGGTCATGTGTCGAAAAGTCCGTATTTTTTTGCTATTCGGTCGAATGTATCCTGAATATAAGGCGTTGCAACAAAAAGCGCAATGAGCGTTGTTACGGCATGAATTGCGTTGAAGCTCATACCCGAGATATAAACAGGGAGCATGGTTTTAACTGTCGGTGCGGCGGAGAAAAAAAGAGCGGAGCTTGAATCGACAATAAAGCCGTAAACGGCAAAGCACAATATGCCGCCGACAATTGCAACCGCCGGGCGGTTTCTGCCATAGCTTTTTTTATAAAAAATCAGTCCGCAGAGAAATGCTACAAGCCCCATGCCGAACATCTGAAAAGGCGTGTGTGCGCCCTGACCGAAAAATATGTTTGAAACGAGCATCGAAAGCGAGCCGCATAAAAATCCGACATAGGGACCGAACGATATCGCCGCAAGAATTACGATTGCACAGGTTAGCTTTACCTGAGGAAGCATAAAAAGCGCCGCGCGTCCGACAACCGCCAGAGCAACAACACAGGCAATTGCGACAAGCTCCCTCGTATGCATCTTTTTCTTTTCAAGGCTCAAAAAAAGAGCGGAAAGCGCAAGTGCGATTATCAACGCGCTCGCAACGTAATACTGTTTCGAGATTATCAGCTTGGAACATCCGAAAATTATAGCGGGGATTCCGAGGATGAAGACAAAAAGAGTGATTATTTTTTTATACATTCAATCACGTCCTTTTCCGTTATTGCGCCGTCGATAAATCCTTTTGAAATTTTGTTAGCCGCAGTTGTGTAAAAACGGTTGCCGTCAAAAAATTTATCGGTTGTGTTGATTGCGGAAATATTCCTGTCAAAAAGCATTGCACAAAGCTCTGCATTTTCGGCGCAAAAATCTATGTCATGCGAAATAATAACAACAGTTTTATTTTTTGCTTTCAGCTCGAATAATATATTTGAAAAAATCTTTTTAAATTCTGCGTCCATACCCTTGGTAGGCTCGTCAAAGAAATAAATGTCACGCTCACAAAGTAAAAGCTTTGCAACGGCAACACGCTGCTGCTCGCCGCCGCTGAGGTCAAACGGGTGATTTTTAAGAAGATTTTCAATTTGCGTAAGCTCGGCAGCTTTTTTTATTTCTTCACTGCTCTGCGACATCTCTCTGAGCTCATCTTGTACTGTTCTTGAAGCAAAAAGAGTCTGAACCTCCTGCGGCATGGCGGCAACATTGCCGTTGATTTTTATTTTACCGCTGTAGGGCTTTTCAATTCCGAGAATAATTTTAAAAAGAGTTGATTTGCCCGCTCCGTTTCCGCCGAGCAAAGCGAATATGCAGCCCTGCGGAATTTTCAGGTTCATTGATTGTAAAATATCATCGGAATCTTTTTCGTATTTAAACGAAATATTTTTTAATTCTATTGCATTTTTTTCACTGAAAACTATACTTTTTCTTTCAACTTTTTTGCAAAAAATTTTTTGACTTCCGAGCCAATTTCTTCCGTCACGCACACAAACGGGAGCGTCACCTTTTTCATTTGTGGAAGCAAAAATCTTCATAGCCGCAGGAAAGCTCAGCTTAACGAACTCGGGTAAATTGCTTGCGATTTCTCCGATTTTTTTCGGCTCACCGTCGGCAATAATTTTTCCGTTATCCATTACAACAATTCTGTCGGCAAAAGAAAAAATATTTTCAAGTCTATGCTCGGTTAGGATTACAGTAACACCGAGATCTTTATTGATTTTATTGACGGTTTCGAGGAAGCGCTCGCCGGCGATCGGGTCAAGACGTGAGGTCGGCTCGTCAAGAATCAAAATGTCGGGGTGCATTGCCATCACGGCGGCAAGATTTAATATTTGTTTCTGACCGCTGGAAAGCTCGGCTGTTTTTTTATCGAACCAATCGTCGATGCCGAAGTATGAAGCCATCTCGGCAACTCTCAGACGGATTTCTGCCGTTTTCATTCCGAGGTTTTCAAGAGCAAATGCAAGCTCGTGCCACACCTTGTCCGTGACAATTTGACTCTCGGGATTTTGCATAACAAAGCCAATCTTTTCAGACTGTGTTCTGAGGTCTGTTTCGTCAAGCTTCGTGCCGTTAAAATATATTTCGCCATCGCGCTCACCCCTTGGTGCAATTGCGGGCTTGAGTTGACGAAGCAGGGTCGTTTTTCCGCAGCCGCTTTTTCCGCAGAGAATTATAAACTCGCCCTCGTTGATTCTAAGGTCGATTTTTTCAAGACTGTTTTTATTGCCGAGAGAATATCGGAAGCTTAAATTTTCGATTGTAATCTGTGCCATTTGATATCCTCCTTTAAATCAATTGTTAGCGGTAAAAAGCAAAGCAAAGTGAAAGCAATGAGTGATATTATTGATAGAAAACCGAACGGATTTATTGTCAAATTCAGTTCGTTTATGATGTAGGTCGTGCCGATTTCGGACGGTTGATTTATTATCACATAGGGATTGTAAATGCAGTAAGCCGAATTGCTGACAAGACCGAATATTATTAAAGCGTCGAACAGCACAAGCAAAATAAGCGCAAGTGTGTCGCCCGTATGCCATTGAAATCTTGAGTAATAGGTTCTGCCTTTGAGGCCGTAGCCTCTCGCTTTCATGGAGTCGGCAGTTTCGATTGCATTCTCGAAGCTCCACGAAACAAGTATTCCGATATTTTTGAAAGTGTTTTTCATCTTGCAGATGAAGCTGTCCGTTCCGTTTAGTCCCATACATTTTCTTGCTTGCGATATTTCTTTATAGCGTCGGCGATAGAGAGGAACAAATCGAAGTATCATTGAAACAACAAGTGCACCCTTTGGTAAAATCCTGCCGAAGATGTGCATGAACTTGTCCTCAGTCACAACCTCGTTGCAGCAAAAGAACCATTGGATTACCGAAACGACTGTAATTCCAGAAACGATGCCCATGACGAGGGCTTCAAATGTAAAATTGTTGCCGGAGGGCAAAATAAAAAGAGTTGTAACTCCGTAGTGATTGAAAAAGGAATTGATGATAACAACAAAAAGAAGCATCGGGAGAAGAAAACGAAAGACAGTTTTTCTTCCGTCCTTCCCCGAAAGCTTCAGATAGTAAGCCGTTGAGGAAATAAAGGATATAACGAGATAAACGGGGTGCCTGAGCAGCATGCCGAACACAATAATGCTTATGAAAAATAATACATTAACAAGAGGGTGATATCCTTTAAATCCTGAGCTCATAATTTAACCGAAAAGCTTTTTGAAAAAGCTGGCAATAGCATTGATTATTCTTTTGAAAAATGATATTTTTTCCGTTTTGTTGCGAAGGGCGAAGATATAGCCTGAGTCGTTCTTATAGAAGATCGTTCCGTTTTCGCCGGCAACAATTGAGCTGATACAATAGTTGCTTTTTTCCCCTGTAGGAGTGTAAAGCTCCTGCATATCCGCTACGGTCTGACCGGCGGAATCCTTAAACACGGTCACTCCGCCGGGGGCACAGTTATAAGTGATATAAATATTTACCTTGCCCGTATCCTTGAGATAGGCGTCACTCAAAAGAAATTTACCCTGCGGATAGCCTTTTGTCTGCGCAGAATAGATAACGGCCAGACTGTTAGCGTCAATTACCTTGAAATATCCCGCTCCGAAGCCTTTTCCCTGAACGCCGAGATAAAGCCTGCCGTTATAGATGAGCGGCGTTGAAGTCGAGGCTCCCCCGAGCGAGAGACGCTTAACCGAGGAATCGTTAAAAGTTCCGTTTGCGTTAAGCTTCACACTGTACAGATATCCTGCCTTGGTAGTGAAATAAAGCGTTCCGTTTTGATAAGTCATGGATGAACGTTGGTCACCGACTATCGGGAGAGTATCTACAAGCTTTCCGGTCTTTTTATTGAGGGAAACCGCCTTTGAATTTTTGTTGGCGTAAATCGTTCCGTCGTCGCAGCCGAAAACAACATTGTCACCGACTGCGGCACAACCTGCCCAATAGAAGCCGCCGAGGCTTGTGTAAGTCCATGTTGCCTTCTTTGCTTCATGGGTTTCTTTTTTGTTTTCATCGGTAACGTTTATGCAAACATAATTTGCTTTTCTGTCCTCGTCGTTCCAAAATCCCGTGTAAATACAACCGTCGCTGTAAGTTATCGGGGTCAGCGACTGACCGCCGAGCGGATCGGAATAGACCCACAGTGATTTCATTGTTTTATAGTCAAAAGCTTGAATTTTTGCGTTGTCGAGAGGACAGTAGATAACACCGTCTGCATAAACAGGTGGTGTATAGCTGTAGCTCGGCATATCGACCATGTCGGTAGATTTGACCGTTTTGCCGTTCTTGACGTTGAGCTTCAGAAGCTTCTTGTTGCTCATAACTATGAGTGTATCGCCGACAACGACCTGAGGGCTCGGCGCGTCTTTATATGATGAGCCGAGCTTGACGGCCCATGCAAGCTCCGTGTCCGCGGCGGATACGGGAGTTTTGCATGAAACGATCTGGGAATCGGAAACATATAATGTTGACGCAAATACCTGAACGTGGGAAACGAGAAGCAGCACACAAAGAACGGTGCAAAGAATTCTTTTAAGCTTCATTTATCAGCACATCCCATCAAAAATTTTGTTAAAGATTTTTACAATGAATTTATAAATGGCCTTAAACATACGAATTATGAAAATGTCCTTCTTTGAAGTTACGGTTACATTTGAATATGCAACAACCGTCGGAGCCTCCTCGCTGTCGGAGCTTCTGACGGCAACGAGGGTATATTTGCCTTCCTCGCTGAACTTGATTTTTGCATTTCCTTTTTTGTTTGTCGTTGCAAGCTTTTTAAGCTCTCCGTTTTCATATAGATAGATGTCAACGTCCTTGAGGTTAGTCATGTAATTTGCCCTGACCGTGTCAATATCATTGAGACCATGCTCCATGAGCGAGTATCCCTTGATGTTTACCTTGAGCTTGCTTCCTGCCGAAACAGTGTAGCTGTCAGAGTTAAACTCGGCATACATATCACTGTAGTATCTAATATCCTGATAGAAATAATACGAAACACTGTCGCCGTCAACGATTGTTGCGGTGTCGCAAGCGTAGCCTGTCGGAGTGCCGTAGGAGGGATTGATGATGCCGTCGTTGGGCATTGTTCCGTTGACTGTAAATCCGCAAGCCGATGTGTTTCTGCCGAATGATTTCATGATAAAACTGCTGTTCATAACAAGGTAGTTCTCGGCGGTGCTTCTTGTAAATTCGTCACCGTAATATGCCTTATGAGCGGCTACTATTGCGTCCATAACCGTTGCGCCTTCGACCTTTTGACCATTGTGGTCAAATGAGGCTACCTGGTAGCCGTAAGCCCTTGCGATGCCTGCTTCAACCTCAAGAGTCTCGGGAGCCATGATAATCGTGCCGTCGGAAACGCTGAACGTTACGCTGACTGTCTCTGCGCTTCCTTTAGGAAGAACCGTTACAACACATTCTGCGGTTTGCCCCTTGGGAGATGTTGCGGTTATTGTTGCCGTGCCCTCGTTGATTGTATAAACCTTGCCGTCACTGTCAACGTATGCAACGTCTTCGTTTGATGAAGTCCATGTTACTCCCTTGAGATTTGCTTTGAGCTGAGCCGACTCGTATTTTTGAATTTCAAGAGTTGAGTAGGAGAGTTTAAGCTCACTCTCGGGGAGGGCGGAGCTGACGTCAAGCATGAAGATCTGAGCTTCACCGTCGCCTGTTTGAACAATTACTCGGACAAGACCCTTTGCGGGAGCCTCGGCAAACATTTTTTCGTCTGTTCTCTCATTGTTGATATAAACATTTGAGTTCTCGGCAGTTACTTTAATGTCAACACCTTTTCCGAGATTATCAAGCTTTGCAAAGTTATTTGAATCAAATTCAACCTTTTTGCCGTTTACGGTGATTGCGACGTCAGACTTGTCATTTGTAAAATCTTCATCGCAAGCGAGGTTAACACCGTTGATTTCTGTTGACTTTTCGCCGAAAACGCCGCCGTCAATGAAGGTTGCGGTCTGAACCTTAACGTACTTGACCCAGTCAAGGTGAACGGGCATACCGCTCTCGTCAACCGCCCATGAGATATCAAACTGACCGTCCTTAGCATTCTGCTGCGGGTTTTCAACGTATGGATTAACGGGAATGTCACTCATTTTCCAGCTCAAAGCATCAACATATCCGAACGAGGTAATAATGCCGTTTGCTGTTGACGGGGTGAGGTTCTTTCTGAGAAGAACGCCCGAAAGCGTAAGGCTGTTTTCGTCAAAATTAACCGTCGGATAGCTTGCCTTGAGGGGATAGGGGGATCGTGTGCAAACGTTGCCGCTTTCACCAAGGCTGTCAACATAGGTCGAGGTGTTTGACTCGGTTTTTTGATACGTAACGCTGTAGTTCCAGTTTGTCTCATCCTCGTAGTGCTCGCTGCCTGCGAGAGCATACCATGTTGAGCCGTCCTGAGAAACCCAGACCTGTCCCGGTTCCTGAGTTGTTGCGGCGGCATTGAATGCATTTCCCGAAATCATAAAATCAATGCCGAAACGATGCCTGTCACTGTTTTCTATATTCTTATTGAATTCATAGATAACATAGCCGCCGAAGTTGCCGAGCGAGGCTGTGTAGGCTTTGCCTGAAAGTGTGTTTTCAATATTTGCTCCGTAGTACGGATTGTTTGTGTACTGGCCGGGTGCTACAAGGTATTCCTTGACCTTTGCATCAATCGCACCCTCGGCAAACGCTGTTACCGAAATGCATGAAAGTGCCATGATAATTGCAATAAAAATTGAAAGTGTCTTTTTAAGCATTGTTTGATTCTCCTTTTCTGCGCGCTTTTGAGCGCTGCCTTTTTTCATAGTTGCGCTGTTTGCGCTCCTCTTGCTTTGATTCTTTAAGTCCCGCTGCTTCGAGTGCCCACGGCCAAGGCCCGAAAAAGCCTTTTATTCGGTTAACATCGTCCTCGGAAAAATCACTCTTTTTCGGGAAGCGCTTTTCTTTGCTCGCAACAGCTCTGAGTAAATCAAGATACTCTTCCTTTGTCTTTTCAGACATAAATAAAAAACCGTCCTTTCCGGGCGGTAAAAGCATATAGACCGTATTCGTTTTCTTTTTAAAACGAATACAGTTTAACGTTACTTTCCTGCCCAAAGATTTTTATTAAAGCGTACGGGTATTCCGACTTATGAATTGCTTCAATCACGGTAATGGCTGTTGCGACGGATTTGCACCGAACTTCCCTCCGATATGCTTTTTATTTATGATAACATTTATTATCGGCAATGTCAATAAAGTTGACATCCTGAATTTATATTGTATAATTAAACTATCATATAAAAGGCGGGCAGTGAAAAGATGAAGAAAAATAAAATTACTTTTGCGGTTATAATTGCGGCGGAAATTGCGGCAATTGTTATTTCTCTTGTCGTTTTTAACGGATTGTTCTCTTTGTGGGCAGTCTGTCTTCTTGCTGTTGAACTTGCTGCGGCCACCATGTTTTTTATCCATGCCGAAAGCTATGAAAATCAGCTTGAGCTTATACTCGTCCCGTTTTTTATGTCTCCGATTATTGCAACATTCATAAAAACAAAATCGTATTTAATTATTGTTCCGATTGCGGCGATATTTATATTTTTGACTGTTGAGGGAATACGCCGAAGATTTAAAAAATGCGAAATAATATTAAACGAGACAGACGATAAGGCAGAAATATATGCCGATAAATCCGTGCTTCTTATTGTTCCTCATCAGGACGATGATATAAACCTGATGGGCGGTATGCTCGAAGAATATGTCAGATACAAAAGTGATATAAGAATTTGTTTTTACACTAACGGAGATTTTGAAGTTAGTGCAGAAACAAGGCTGAACGAGAGCTTGAAGGTGGCTGAATTCTACGGAATATCCGCAGAAAATATTATTTTTATGGGCTATGGCGACCGTTGGAATCCGGAGGACGGACACATTTATACCTCACAAGAGGGAAAAACCGTAAACTCAGCTTCCGGAAAAACAATGACATACGCTTTACCCGATCATCCTGCATACAATAACGGCGCAGAGTATAAGCGTGAGAATGTTGTCCGCGACATGAAGGAGATTATCGAAGAGTTCAAGCCGACAGATATCTTTTGTGTCGATTATGATTGCCACACGGATCACGTTGCGTGTTCGCTTTTCTTTGAGGAGGCTTTGCTTAAGGTCCTTAAAGACAACGGCGATTATCGCCCGAATGTTTACAAGGGCTTTGCCTATGAAACGGCTTTCTTCGGAGAAAAGGACTTCTTTAAGGAAAATATCGTTTCAACCGTGAATGAAAGACGTACCGACTATATGCAGAAGCGAGTCAATTTCAACTGGCATGACCGTGTGCGCTTTCCTGTTTCTGCTAAGGCAGCAACAAGGTTTATCGAGAACAGCTCGGTTTATCAGGCACTGTCTTTTTATAAATCCCAGGATGCAACGGATTATGCCGAATCAATTATAAACGGAGACAAAGTCTTTTGGCACAGGAGAACCGACTCCGTTCTTTACAGTGCAAAGATTACCGTCAGCTCGGGCAATGGCAAATTGCTGAATGATTTCAAGCTGTTTGATACGGATGTTCTTCATAATTTTCCGTTGTCAAACATAAAGGGCATGGATGTACCGAATTCCGCCGAATTTCCCGAAAGCGGAATTTGGAAGCCCGATGTGAACGACGAAAAGAAGGAAATCAAGGTTGAACTCGGAGAAAGCAAAAATATAAAAGTGATTTATCTTTATGATAATCCTTCGTGCACCGACAATATAATCAATGCAGAGATTATTTTTGACAGCGGTAAAACGATAGAAACGGGTCCGCTTAATTCGGACGGCTCTGCAACCTCGGTTGAAACAAATGCGGATAATGTTTCGTCGTTCGTGGTCAAAATAACAGATTGGGACGGAGACGCACCCGGACTTACCGAGCTTGAGGCCTTTGAAACGGGAATTGAAAATCCCCTGAGGTTTATAAAGCTGACCGATGAGTGTGAGAATTTTATTTACGATTATATTATTGAATCGGGCGATAAGACAAAGCTGTCATTATATTCATATAATGCTCCCGAGCTTTCAACGGAGAATTATAGAGTTGACTGCGACAACAAAAAATGCTTGGCAGCTATTGAAAGTGAAATGATTGTTGTGGCTTGCCCTAAAGGTGAAAGCTGCATGATTACCGTGACATCAAAGGACGGATTTTCGGACAGCGCAAGAGTATCGAACCCAAAGAATAAAAAGCTTCTTAAAAAGGCAATTGATTTTGACAAATACCATCATCGTGTTTTGAAATCTCACAAACAAAAGGTTTATTACAAAAATATGCTTCTTCATTTTTATGACGAGCTGATGTGGAAAATAAAAAGGACAAAATAAAATATTCCTCGAAATTACTTTCGGGGAACGTAAAATTTTTCAGTGTCAATACCCTCATGCTTCAAAAGGAAGATTTTTTTATCAATGCCGCCGGCATAGCCTGTCAGGTTCCCACTTGCACCGACAACACGGTGGCAGGGAATTATAATCGAAATCGGATTGTGACCGACAGCATTACCGACTGCCTGAGCCGACATCCTTTCAATGCCGTTGAGATGAGCGATCTCTTTTGCAATTTCGCCGTAGGTTGTTGTTTCGCCGTACGGGATTTCACAAAGAATTTTCCATACGGATTGCCTGAATTCTCCTCCTTTCGGAGCGAGCTCAAGATTGGATATTTTCGGCTTTTCGCCGTTCATGTAAAGGTCGAGCCATTCCTTGGTTTTGCAAAGCGTTATATCATCGTCTGAGTATATAAATCCGTCCTTGCAAGCCGAACGGAAATATTTCTGACCCTCGATCCATAGACCGACGAGCTTGTTATCTTCCGCAGCAAGCGTAAGCTTACCCAATGGCCGACAATTGTATTCGGTAAATTTAATCACATGATAAACTCCCTTCGGACTTGTTATACAAACTAATTATAGCATATGTTTTTGCAGCTTTCAACGTTGACACAATAATTAAAATAAGCTATAATTCAAAAAAAAAGGAGGCAGAAAAATGTTTGATGCAATTATGATTTTTATTTTGGATGTAATTGCTCTTATAAAGGTAATAATCGGCATTTTCGGTTAACCGTTGATGATGAGGATTTTTAATTATTCAAAGAAGCGCAATACATTTTTGATTTTTATGGGGTGTTGAATTTGAAAGCAATCAAAAAAATAATTGCAATTATTCTTGCCGTTGTACTTTGCATAGGATTCGTCTCTGTATCGGCGAGCGCAAAGGAAAGACTTAATTATCTTCTTCTCGGAGATTCAATAGCCGAGGGCTTTGGTGTTAAAAACCCCGACGAGGCGTCATACGGAAAAATTATTGCCGACACTAACGGATATAATTATAAAAACGATGCGATTATGGGCAGAAACAGCGTCGGACTTCTCAATCATCTGACTAATGATGAGGAATATATAAACGATGTTAAGTGGGCGGATATTATCAGCGTTTCAATCGGCGGGAACGACTTCCTTCTTGATCATGCGGCGCTGCTCATTATTGAGGGAATCATTTTCAACGATTACTCAAAATTTGATAAGATAGGCGAGACCTTTTATGAGAATTTTTCAAAGAGCATGGAAAGAATTCGTGAGTTGAATCCAAATGCGAAAGTCATTGTTCAGCTCCTTTATACGTCATGGACATTTGATTTTGCGAGAAAGCCTTACAATCAGGCATCGAAGCGAATCAATGATGCGATTATAAAATATGCTGAAGAAAAGCCGCAGAATATTTACGTTGTTGACACAAGCAGGATTTTTGACGGCCGCCGGGACTGCATTTCCACAGATACAATTCATCCAAATGCACAGGGAAACATCGAGCTTGCAAAGGCGGTTCAAGCAAAGCTTTGTGAAATAGGTATGGCAAGCACAACCGAGCTTGTGCTTCTTACGCCCGGAATTGACAGGAATTATCTCATAGAATATTTCGGCACGCCTCTCGGTCAGATAATTATTTTTGCCGCAAATGTTGCGACAGGAAATTTCAACTTTGCATTTTAATTTAAAGGTCATCGGCTTAGGTCGGTGACCTTTTCGGGTTGACATATATGTGACGCATTGCTATAATCTAAATTGATTTTTATTTGATTTCGGAGAAGAAAATGGCAGAAAAAAAGTGTAATAATAAATGTAAAATAAGAATGACCGACAGTGAAAGCACATACGGTTTTGTGAATGAATTTTCCGAAAAGGGCGGACGTTTTTTAACAACAACGTATTCTGTTTTCAGCGGTATTGAGCTGATTTACAATGACGCTCACATAATGAGCGTTGAATCAAAAGCTCCGTCGGGGAATGTGATAGAGATAAATCACTGCCGGGAGGGCAGAATGGAGTGTCATTACCGTGACGAGTTCTGCTACGTTGCACCGGGTGATCTTGTTATCGGACGCGCGGAGGAAAAATCTCAGACAACATATTTTCCGCTCAGCCATTATCACGGCATAACGGTTCGTATCGACGTTGACCGTGCGCCGAACTGTCTTTCCTGCTTACTTGACGATGTGAATGTCAAGCCGCAGTCGATTGCCGAAAAATTTTGCGGAGAAAAAAGCTGCTTTATCGCCCGATCCGATCCGTCTGTCGAACATATTTTTTCCGAGCTTTATTCTGTGCCTGAGGAGATAAAAAGGGGTTATTTCAAAATAAAGATACTTGAGCTTCTGCTGTTTCTCAGTGTGCTTGATACGGGTGAAAACGAAATCGACAGCGTTTATTCGGCAATGCAGGTTGACCTTGCAAAGCAGGTAAGCGTATATCTGACGAAAAACATGGATAAGCGAATTACCATTGAACAGATTGCAAGACATTTTCATGTTTCGGGAACGCATATCAAAAACATTTTCAAGGGAGTTTACGGCGTTTCACTCTACGCCTACACCCGCGCGATAAAAATGGAGTCGGCGGCATATATGCTCGAATATACGGACAGGACAGTTACGGATATCGCCGGAGAGCACGGATACGATAACAGCAGCAAGTTCGCACGGGCTTTCCGTGAGGTTAAGGGAATGACCCCGAGCGAGTACAGGTCAAAAAATAAAAAATAAAAATGTCCGATTGGAGCTTTTTTCTATCCTTTTGGAGCAGAAAAGGCTACGTTTTGCATGTAAAATAATGTACGAAGAAAGGCAATGCGGATATGATTTATGCATACGTATTGCCTAAAAAAACACCGACGAGTTAGCAGACGCTAACCAAATGAACGGAGGCGGTAGAATGTCGGAAGAATTACTTGTTAAGCATTGCTCGCCGACCCTTGCCGGAATTAAAACCGGCAATCTGTTTTCCGTGAATTTTGACAATGCGGATGAATTGAGAGCGTGCGTGCGCGATTGGAACAGAATGCTTTCGCCGAAGGGTCTGCGGATTATGCCGATGAGGTTCAACGACGGCCGCGCATTGATTTATGTTTACCGGCCCTCCAGACTTTCAAAGGATTTGAGTGAAAGCTTGGCGGAGGATATGCTTGATTCTTTCGGTTACGGCGGCAAAACGCCCGAACGCTGTGTAAGTGAGCTTATGAAGCGGCTGAGAAAAAACGAAGCGTTTCCGCACGAGATAGGTTTATTCCTCGGATATCCGCCGGAGGATGTTAAGGGATTTATTGAGAATAAAGCCTGCGGCTGTAAATGCAAGGGCTGCTGGAAGGTTTACGGAGACGAAGCGGCAGCAAGAAAAATCTTTGCGAGATATAAGAAATGTACTGCGATTTATTGCGAGCTTTTCAAAAACGGCAGAAGTCTTGATAAGCTCACGGTTGCAGCATAAATATAAGAAAGGTTTGATGAAAAATGAGTAAAATAGCAGTAGTATATTGGAGCGGCACAGGTAACACAGAGGCAATGGCAGGTGCAGTTGCCGACGGCGCGAAAGAAAAGGGTGCAGACGTTACCGTGTTTACGGCATCCGAGTTCAGCGGCTCCATGATGGATGAATTTGATGCGGTTGCTTTCGGCTGCCCGTCAATGGGTGCGGAGCAGCTTGAGGACAGCGAGTTTGAACCTATGTTCAGCGATTGCGAGTCCAAACTCAGCGGCAAAAAAATTGCCCTTTTCGGCTCATACGGCTGGGGCGACGGTGAATGGATGCGTAACTGGGAGGAGACCTGCAAGGATGACGGTGCAGTAATGGCGTGTGACTTCGTGATTTGCAACGAAGCTCCCGATGATGACGCTCTCGACGATTGCAAGGCACTCGGCGAAGCATTGACTTGACAGTACATCTCCGATATGTAATTGATAATCTCGATTACAAAAAGCGCAGGCATGTTCAATGTCTGCCTCCCTCACCGTCACAAAAGCGCCGCACTTCGTTTTTGTGTGTTCCTCTTCTTTGAGAAAAGCGGACGTCGCACCTGCGCTTTCGGAGATTTATTATATTTGTTATATATAGCGGTTATCAACCCTTCCGCTTATTATATAAACTCTTTGCTGAATAGAAACGGCGGCTCACTTAGGTGGGTCGCCGTTTCGTTATACTTATAAAGCTTTGCAAATTATCGCAAAACACCGCCGAACAGAATCTCTGCTCGTCGGTGGGAATGGTATTTTAACTTAATATTTATCTTTTGGGATACGGGTTTTGCTGAGCGGTTCTGCCGAGAATATAATCGGTGGAGGTCTCGAGGATATCGGCAAGCTCGCAAAGCATTTCAAGCTTCATGGTCCTTCTCCCGCTCTCATACATCGAATACATTGTTTGACTGATTCCGAAATGCTTAGCCATGTCAAGCTGTGTCAAATGTTTATCACGTCTGAGCTCTTTTAAAATGTCTGTGTAAACTGCCATAACAACCTCCCAATATTACAAATGCTGTTATTGACAATTAGAACACATTTTGATATAATAATGTTGAAATATTACATATGTTGTAATATCATATAGCTTGATTGCTGCGAAACAAAAACACCGCCGAACAGATTTTCACTGCTCGGCGGCGTTTTGCTTTATTTGGTTTTATTCTGCTGCCTCGGCGGAGTCAAATACAAATCCGTCATCGGTATGCTTGCAGACATACTTGTTGCCTGAGGTTATTCTGCCGTCAAGCATCTCCTCGCTGAGCTTATCCTCAATCTCCGACTGAATAGCACGTCTGAGCGGTCTTGCACCGTAAACCGGGTCAAAGCCCTCATCGGCAATCTTTTCAATTGCGCTGTCGTCAAAGCTAAGCTCAATGCCCATGTCGTGAACACGGTTCTTGAGTGTTTTGAGCATTCTGCGTGCAATTTCCTTAATGTCGTCCTTATTGAGCTGCTCAAATACGATGATATCATCAACCCTGTTAAGGAACTCGGGACGGAAGCACTTCTTCAGTTCGCCCATGACTGCGTCTTTAATATCACTCTGGCTCATTGTGCCGTTGCCTTCCTCGCCCTTGAAGCCGAGTGCGGCGTTGCCGGCGTTTGTGATGAGCTTTGCACCGACGTTTGAAGTCATGATGATGATGCAGTTCTTGAAGTCAACCTTTCTGCCCTGAGAATCGGTGAGAACACCGTCGTCAAGGATCTGAAGGAGCATGTTGAATACATCGGGGTGAGCCTTTTCAATCTCGTCGAAAAGAACTACGCTGTAGGGCTTACGGCGAACCTTTTCGGTGAGCTGACCGCCCTCGTCATATCCGACGTAGCCCGGAGGCGAACCTACGAGCTTGGAGACTGTATGCTTCTCCATGAACTCGGACATATCAAGTCTTATCATTGCGCTTTCATCGCCGAAAAGTGTTGCGGCAAGAGTTTTGCAGAGCTCGGTCTTACCTACACCTGTCGGTCCGAGGAAGATGAATGAACCCGTGGGTCTGTTCGGGTCTTTAAGTCCGACCCTGCCGCGGCGGATAGCCTTGGCAACTGCGGAAACTGCCTGATCCTGACCTACAATTCTTCTGTGGAGCTCCTCCTCCATATGGAGAAGTCTCTGACTTTCCTCTTCGGTGAGCTGAACGACGGGAATGTGCGTCCACTCGGAAACAATGGCGGCAATCTCATCGGGAGTTACAACGCCGTTTGTCTCGGAATTTTGCTTCTTCCAGCCTTCCTTTGCATTCTCAAGGTGAGCCTTAACCTCTTTCTCCTCGTCACGCAAAGCAGCTGCCTGCTCGAAGTTCTGACTGTTGACAGCCGAAGCCTTTTCTTCGTTTATACGCTTGATTTTTTCTTCAAGCTCTCTGATATCCTCGGGCGGAGTGTAGGCACGCAGACGAACCTTTGAAGCCGCCTCATCAATAAGGTCAATTGCCTTATCGGGCAGGAATCTGTCGCCGATGTATCTTGACGACATCTTAACTGCGGCTTCGATAGCTTCATCGGTAATCTTTACCTTATGATGAGCCTCATATTTGTCTCTGATACCCTTGAGTATCTCGACTGCCTCTTCACGGCTCGGCTCGCCGACAAGAACCGACTGAAAACGACGCTCAAGAGCGGAATCCTTTTCAATGTTCTTTCTGTATTCTTCAATTGTTGTTGCGCCGATAACCTGCATTTCACCCCTTGCAAGAGCGGGCTTTAAAATATTTGCAGCATCGACAGCACCCTCTGCGGCACCTGCGCCGATAAGAGTATGAACCTCATCAATGAAGAGTATAATGTTGCCTGCCTTTGAAACCTCGTCGATAGCCGACTTGATTCTTTCCTCAAAGTCGCCACGGTATTTTGTACCTGCGACCATGCCGGTCAGGTCAAGAGCAACAATTCTCTTGTCCTTAAGGATTTCGGGAACCTCGCCCGATGCAATTTTAAGAGCCAGTCCCTCGGCGATAGCGGTTTTACCTACGCCCGGTTCACCGATAAGGCAGGGATTGTTCTTTGTCCTACGGCAAAGGATCTGAATAACTCTTTCGATTTCCTTCTGTCTGCCGATAACCGGATCAATCTTGCCCTGCCGTGCAATGGCGGTAAGATCTCTGCCGAATTGGTCGAGAGTCGGCGTCTCGGTTTTTCCTTTGGACTGTTCCTTTGATTTCGGACTTGCGTCGTTCTGCGAAACATTGACGGATTTTGTGATCTCCTCGGCAATGTCAGCAGCCGAAACGTTCATTGCGTCCAAAATATCCATTGCGTAGCAACTGCTGTCACGGAGAATTGCTATAAGAAGATGCTCCGTTCCGACATAGCCGTGGCCGAGACTTCTTGCAATCGTGACCGCCGTTTCAATGATATTTTTGCTTCTCGGTGTGAAATCGTTCGGCGAAAGAACTGTCGGAGTGCCGATGCCGACGCTGTTTCTGACAGCGGTCTCGACATTATCCGCCGTGATGTTTCTTGCCGTGAGGGCAGTGTATGCGACGCTTCCCTCGCTTGAAAGCAGACCGAGCAGAAGGTGCTCGCTGCCGATATATGTGTGACCGAGATTCTCCGCATATTCTATTGCGGCATTAAGCGCCGTGTTTGCTTTCTGAGTAAAGCCTGTAAACTTATACATAAAAATCTCTCCTTTGTTTATTGAAGTTGCCTCCATTGCAGGGAGCTTATTGCTTTTAAAAACAGGACCTGTCTGCGATTGCTTTTGCAATCCGACAAGCCCCGTATTTAATCAATTATCATTGGTCATTCAAAAACACGAGGCTTTTAAAATTCCTTTTGCATTCCTTATTCAAATGCCTTTCTTACCCATTCGGCTCGGAGGATATCTCTCTCCTGCGGAGAAAGCTCCTTGCCCTCAAGAGCGTTGATTGTGGCAGGCTGAACCTTGACCGAAAGCTCATTGAGCTTTGTAATATCAAAGTCAAGCGTCTTGTTTGAAATGCCCATTCTGAGAAGCGATGCAAGCTCCATGAACTCATCGCCGCTGAGAACTCTTGCGTTCTGAAGAATACCCTTTGCACGGAAGATTTTATCCTCCTCGGCAGGATTTTCCAGAAGCTTTTCAGCCGCAGCACGTTCCTGCGCAACGAGCTGTAATGTAATTGACTGGAGATTGTCCAGCGCAGTTTCCTCGGAAATTCCGAGCGTTATCTGGTTGCTGAGCTGGTAGATATCTCCACGGGGGCTGCTGCCCTCACCGTAAGCGCCGCGGATTACAAGTCCGAGCTTTGATACGGTTGCGGCAAGCTTGCCAATCTGACCGCAGCGGGTCAAGGCGGGCAGGTGAAGCATGACGGAGGCTCTCATCGCCGTGCCGAGATTTGTCGGGCACTGGGTCAAATAACCGATTCTGTCATCGTATGCGTAGTTAAGCTTGCTGCCGATTATGTTGTCAACCTTGTCGGCAACACTGTATGCCTCCTTGAGTGCAAGACCTGCCATCATGACCTGGAGCCTGATGTGATCCTCCTCGCAGAGCATAATGCTTATTGCTTCGTCGTCCGTCAGGAGCAAGCCTCTGCCGGCTCTGTCGGAAACAAATTCGGGGCTGACAAGATGACGTTCGGCAAGCGATACAGCCTGTGAACGGGTGAAATCCTTCATCCATGTGAAGCCGAAGCCCCAATGATCGTCACTGAGCACGGCGTTTTTGATTTCCTCACAAACCTTTTCCTTGCCCTTTACGGTAAGGCGGCAGGGGAAGGGGTATTCTTCAAGGTTTCTTGCAAGGCGAACTCGTGTGCTGATGACAACATCGCCCTGGTCGCCGTTTTCAATATACCACTTATTCATTATTGCCTGCCTCCATTTCTTTTATTCTGTCTCTGAGAACTGCTGCCTGCTCAAAGTTCTGTTCGTCAATCGCCTTTTGCATATCCTCTTTGAGCTTCATTATCGGGTCGATTTTCGGAGCTTTTTCCTCCTCGGCAACGTGGGGAACCATTGTTGCCTGCTTACCGGTGTGTTTTATTTTACCGTGAATCCTCTGCAAACTCGGCAGAAGTCTGTCGTAAAACTTTCTGTAGCAATCGGCGCAGCCGAGACGTCCGTTTTTAACTATATCTGAGAAGGTGTATCCGCATTTCGGACATTTTTCCTCATGAGCCGAGCTGAGAAGCGGCATATCCTCACCCAAAATTCCGGAGAAGATATTGCCGAGATCAAAGCCGAAGCCGGAGAACAGGTCTCCGTAGCCGAGATGCTCGGCGCAATTCTGACAAAGGTGCATTTCGGTCGTGTCGCCGTTGACAACACGCTTTACATGAGTTGTAGCTTCATTTTTTCCGCAATTCTGACACAACATATAAATCATCCTTTCATGGTTACTGATTAGCTAAAAGCATTTGTTTAAAAATTGATGCCCTTACTTTGTCTCTCAGTGCTGCGGGAACCTCACGCAGGCATCTTTCGTTTGTTGCCGCAAGCATTAACTTTGAAATTTCCGGAGACAAAATGTTCTGATAATTCAGATTATATATATGCGCTTTGCAGCTTGACTCATCAATCGAATCGCCGATTGAATTGACAACGTGCATCAGCATTGCCGATTTACTGTCATATTTCGCTCGGGTAATCTTGATATATCCGCCGCCTCCGCGCCTGCTTTCTACGATATATCCCTGCTCGGGAGTGAACCTTGAGGATATGACGTAATTTATCTGACTCGGAACACAGCCGAGATGCTGAGCCATCTCGTTTCTTTGAATCTCCGTTTCTCCGTCGTCGCTGAGCATATCGAGGATCAGTTTGGCGATCTCATTGCTCATACTCATATCATCATCTCCTTTTGACTTTGACTTTCTTTGACCTTTTGACAAGTCAAATTATAGACCTTCTTTGACCTTTTGTCAAAAGTCAGAAAAGGTCAAAATTGTTATCGTGTTCACTGGATTTTAAAAATATCCTTTGTAATCTCAAATTTACTGCTTTTTTTAGCGTATCTCTCGCAATTACTCACTTTTTGCAGGCTTTTTAATATTTATTTTAAAAAGTCCGGTTAAACCTGTTTAGACCTTTTCGTTGCTGTTTTGCGTGTTACTGCCACAGTCGGGAGGCAAAAAGATTTCTGTCTTGAAAGTAATTTCTATCAGACATCCAAGGTGCGATGCCCACATTGACCCAAGGTCAGAAGAAACCAATCTCGGCCATGCAGGGGAGCCGGCGGAAAAGGACTCTTATAAAAGAAAAAAGGCTTGCGCCAATTTGCACAAGCCTGCTGTTTAGATATTTTATCTTTTGCTGTATTGCTCAATGAGGTCATTTTTGACGTCCCAAAGGCGCTGAGAAAGGTCAACGTAGTAGTTATGGGGATTTTCAAATCTTGTAACCTCGTCCCAAAGAGTGTCGACCTGATCAAGACAGTATTTTTTGATATCGTTAATATCCTGATACTCGTAAACTCTTTTTCCGTTAATGAAAAGCGGTTGAAGAAGCTGACGTGCAGTGAAGTTGTAGACATTTTTGCGCTTCCAGGTGTAATCGGGGTCGAAAATCTCATAGTCGTGACTGTCGTCAATAGTCTCATCCTCAAGGGTAATAACATCGGCAAGAGCCTTGCCCGATTCATTATCGTAGAGTCTCCAAAGCTTTTTAGCACCCGGGGTCGTAACCTTGACGGCGTTCTCGCTGAGCTTGATTTTCGGAACCATTTTGCCGTCCTTTTCAACTGCACTGAGCTTATATACTCCGCCGAAAACGGGGGCAGAAGAAGCTGTAATAAGTCTTTCGCCGACGCCGAAAGAATCGACCTTTGCGCCCTGGAGAAGCATATCTCTTATAATGTATTCATCAAGCGAGTTAGAGGCAACGATCTTTACATCCTCGAAACCTGCTTCGTCAAGCATGATCCTTGCTTTCTTGGAAAGATAGGTAATGTCTCCGCTGTCGATTCGGATTCCCTTCGGGCGGAATCCGCGGGGCAGAACCTCTCGATTAAAGGCTTCAATCGCGTTCGGAATACCTGATTTCAGAACATTATAGGTATCGACAAGGAGGGTGCAGTCATCGGGATAAGCCTTTGCATAAGCGCAGAATGCCTCAAGCTCCGAATCGAAAAGCTGAACCCAACTGTGAGCCATTGTGCCAAGCGCCGGAACGTTGAATTCACGGTCAACTATTGTACAAGCTGTTCCTGCACAGCCTGCAATATACGCAGCCCTTGCGCCGTAAACAGCGCCGTCAAAGCCCTGAGCACGTCTTGAACCGAATTCCATTATCGGTCTGCCCTGAGCGGCACGGCAAATTCTGTTAGCTTTTGTTGCGATAAGGCTCTGGTGGTTGATTGCGAGCAAAACCATCGTTTCGATGAACTGCGCCTGCATAACCGGTCCCTTGACCGTTACGATCGGCTCACGGGGAAAGATGGGAGTTCCTTCGGGAACGCTGTATATGTCGCATTTGAATTCAAAATTCTTGAGATAGTCGAGGAATTCCTCGCAGAAGCCCCTGCCTCTGAGATATTCAATATCCTTATCCGAAAAGCTCAGATTTTCGAGATATTCAACGAGCTGTTCGACGCCAGCCATGATTGCAAAGCCGCCGTTATCGGGAATAGTTCGGAAGAACATATCAAACTGTGCGGTCGTGTCACCCTTTCCGTTGAGGAAATAGCCGTTAGCCATTGTAATCTCATAAAAATCAGTGAGCATTGTAAGGTTTCTTTTTTTAAGATCGTTCATATTTGCACCGCCTTTTGGGTTGTTATCGACATTATAACACCGAAAACCGTCTTTTTCAATCCCATATTTATAAAAGGGTTATGTTAATTGTATAACAAAACGGGATTTTAAAACGCAAAAATCGTTAAAATGTATAAAAATGATTTGCAGTTGATAGAAGATGGTCTATAAATAACTAAAAAATATGGTATTACGTTTTATTTGTTGTTTTAAAAGTTGCTTTATGTTATTATATAGAAAGAAAAAATATGTTTTTAGCATAAATAGGAGGAAAACCATGAGAACAAGAAAACAGGCGCTTGGCGACATGAACATTATCGGCGCTAAGGTTGAACAGCAGAGAAAAGCAATCGGAATGAAGCAGAAGGATCTTCTTGCTCAGCTTCAGATCAGAGGTATTGACCTCAATGCTTCGGGTCTCTCAAAGCTTGAGGGTCAGCTCAGAGGAGTTACCGATTATGAGCTTAAAGCAATCGCAGAGTCACTTAACGTCAGCCTTGAATGGCTTCTCGGCTGCGAGGAATAATTACGGAACTGCCGCATTCAGCGCAGAACGAAGAGCAAATTAACAAGAATAAAAGCTATAATTCGGTTTATTGCTGTCAGAAGACTGAACACGAATTATAGCTTTTGCTTTGCTCTTCTAAGCATTTTCAACTCCCTCGCAGTACAGTTGTACAGCTTCGGAGTGAGAAAATGCTTTCTGCATCTGAATGAGACAGCTCCATATGTGACAGTATGTTCTCGATTTATTATTGACAAAGCTGAGGTAAATATAGTAAAATTAAATTTGATAAAAACGGTTTGGGACAGTCCTGACCGTATGAACAAGGAGCAGTGAATATTATGGCAGTTTTCAGACCCTTTAAGGCAATCAGACCGATCCCCGAGAGAGCAAAAGATGTTGCTGCATTGCCTTATGACGTAATGAACAGCGACGAAGCAAGAGAAATGGTTAAAGGAAATCCCTATTCCTTTCTTCATGTTGATAAGGCGGAGATAGACCTTGACCCTTCGATAGATCTTTATGACGAGAAGGTTTATCTCAAGGCAAGAGAGAACCTTGACAAGCTTGTGACAGACGGCGTTTGCAAGGAGGACGAGACCCCGTGCATCTATATCTACCGCCAGGTTATGAACGGCAGAAGTCAGACTGGTCTTGTCGGTTGTACCGCTATTGACGATTATATCAACAACGTTATCAAAAAGCATGAGCTTACAAGAGCCGATAAAGAGGCAGACAGAATCAACCACGTTGACTATTGCGACGCCAACACAGGCCCGATATTCCTTACATACCGCCCTGACGCATTCATAAGCAAGACCGTTGAGGCTTGGAAGGAGAACCATGCTCCGGTTTACGATTTCGTCTCCGAGGGTGTTGAAAACACGGTTTGGGTTATCGACGATGCCGACACAGTCAAGGCTGTCACGGATAAGTTTGCTCAGATCGAGTCTCTTTACATTGCCGACGGTCATCATCGAGCAGCTTCGGCAGTTAAGGTAGGCAAGAAGCGCCGTGAGCAGAATCCGAACTACACAGGTGAAGAGGAGTTCAACTTCTTCCTTGCGGTTCTTTTCCCGACCGATGAGCTTGAAATCATGGACTACAACCGCGTAATGAAGGACCTTAACGGAAATACATCTGATGAGTTTATGGCTAAACTCGGAGAGGTTATGGATATCGAAGAATACGGCAAGGACGCATACAAACCCGAGAAGAAACATAACTTCGGTATGCTGCTTGACGGAACATGGTACAAGCTTACTGCCAAGGACGGCACATTTGATGCGAACGATCCTGTTGATCAGCTCGATGTTTCGATTCTTCAGAATAATGTTATTTCTCCCATTTTCGGAATTGACGATCCCCGTACCGACAAGAGAATTGATTTCATCGGCGGTATCAGAGGACTCGGCGAGCTTGAGAGAAGGGTTAATACCGATATGAAGATCGCATTCTCCATGTTCCCGACAACGCTTGATGACCTTATGGATATTGCGGATGCAGGCAAGATCATGCCGCCGAAATCCACATGGTTTGAGCCGAAGCTGATGAGCGGACTGTTTATTCATAAGCTTTCATAATTCAGGACAGGCTCACCCGGCACAGAACGAAAAACAATAGATATAGGCCATAATTTACAATGAGGTTAGAACGTTAGTTGTAAATTATGGCTCTTATTTTTTATTGTATCTGTATATTGCGTGACCTTTTCTTTGATGATATAATGAAAATATAAATCGGACAGGAGAGGGTCATATGAAGAAGATTATTGCGGTTATTCTCAGCTTTATTATTGCCTTGACTTTAAGCGTGCAGACCTTTGCGGTCGAGGTCAGACGTGATGATTTCTATCCTATTGTAATTGTGCCCGGTTATTCCTCATCGGGGCTTTACATGAACAATGAGGACGGCACTAAAACTCATGTTTGGGGAATTGATACAAATCTGATTATTAAGAGGGTGCTTGCCCGTTCTATAGACCTTGCTAAGGGCATCGGTAAGCTGACAAAGGGTAACGCAAAATATATTGCGGACATCGTCGGCGGAGAATTTGCGGAAATGTTTGAGCATATGCGCTGTAATCCCGACGGCTCAAGCGTTTATGATGTGCATACATACACGTCAACAGCGGCGGATTCAAGCAACACATATCTGCTTGCAAATGAGGACGGCAAGTATATGTATGAGCAGGAAATCATGGGTATGTACGGCAGCTATATCGGCGAGGATTGGAACGATTATATTTTTAATTTCAGCACCGATTTCAGAATGAATGTTGAAAAGTGCGCCGCTGACCTTGACAAATATATTGACAGCGTGCTCGAATACACGGGTGCTGAAAAGGTTAATCTTTATTGCGTCAGCCACGGCGGACAGGTCGGAGCGACATTTCTCAATCTTTACGGAGAAAAGAAAGCCGACAAGCTCAATAACGTTTTGCTGACCGTTCCCGCCATCGGCGGAGCTTCTATTGCATACGGATTTTTTACGGGTGACATCAAGTTTGACGAGGAAAATCTTCTTTATTTCATCGAAAACGGTATGATGTTTGAGAATGACTATCACTGGCTGCTTGCAAATGAGAATTTTGATTTTATTGATGATATTCTTCATTATTTTCTTCCCTATGTACATCATATTATGGAGTTTTGGGGCAGCATGTGGGATTTTGTCCCCTATGAGGAGTATGACAAAATTCGTGACAGCTATCTTGACAGCAATGCTTCTGCCGATCTGATAGAAAGAACGGACCGCTTTCATCATGAAATCTATCCGAGTATGACGCAGAGGCTTCGGGCGTGCGTTGATGCCGGAATAAATGTTTATATAATTGCCGGAACGGGCAACAGGGATATTATCGGATACAAAGCAACAGGCGATGCGATAATTCCCACTTCGTCCTCAACCGGTGCAACATGCGCACCTTACGGCAAAAGATTCAATAATGGCTATAAGACGCTTGGTACGGTTTGTGACGATGAAGCTCACAACCACCTTTCGCCGTCAATGGAGATTGATGCTTCGACGTCCTATCTGCCCGAATACACATGGTTTATTGACGGTTTTTATCACGGAATGACGATAAAGAGTGATTACAATACGGAGCTTATCACAACCCTTATGTATAACGACGAGCGTGCCGATATTTATACCTATCCCGAATTTCCTCAGTTCCATGCAGATACAAACCGCTGTCAGTCGGTTTTTGCAAAGTTTAACAACAGCATTGAGGGATATGTTTCTGACGCTGATAGCGCTTTGATAATAGAGAATTGCTCAAAGAAATATAATATGCGAATTGTTTCTGTTTCCCGCAACGGGATGAATATAAAGCTTAATAAAAGCTTTTGGAAAGAGATCCCGGCCGGCGATAAAATTGAAATTCCGTTTACGGGCGAAATTCCGAGGGCTTCGGGAGTTAAAGCACAGGTAGCAATCAATTATGTTCAGACCGGAGCGGTTACGCCGTTCGGTTCAAGGACGTTTGACTTTACAATAATCAACGGAGATAAAGTTGACTTCGACAGCGAAAATCCGATTGTCGATACCGATTTGCCGCAGGACGCTATTCTTAAAATAATACTTAAATTTATTCCGTCTCTCGGGTTGCAAAAGCTGACCGAGCTGGTGTATAATACCGTTAGATCATTGTTTTTAAGAGGTGTTAATGCATGAAAAGCAATATCACAAGAGATGAAGCCTTTGAACTTCTGAGAAAGTACAACAGCGAAAAATTTCACATTCAGCACGGTCTGACCGTTGAAGGTGTTATGAGATGGTACGCAAACGACCTCGGCTACGGTGATGATGCGGAATTCTGGGGCATTGTCGGTTTGCTTCATGATATAGATTTTGAGAAGTATCCCGAAACGCATTGCATCAAGGCTCCCGAGCTTCTTCGAGAGGCGGGGGTCGGCGAGGACATGATCCATGCAATTTGCTCCCACGGCTATGATCTGACGGTTGATATCAAGCCGGAGCATGAGATGGAAAAGGTGCTTTACGCAACGGACGAGCTTACGGGTCTTATCGGTGCGGCGGCGCTTATGAGACCGTCAAAGAGCGTTATGGATATGGAGGTCAAGAGCCTCAAAAAGAAATATAAGGACAAGAAATTTGCCGCAGGCTGTTCCCGTGACGTCATAGAAAAGGGTGCGGAAATGCTTGGATGGGAGCTTCCGACGCTTTGGGAAAAGACGATTGAAGCTATGCGCTCATGCGAAGCCGATATCGCAAAGACAATGGAAACTATTTGACAATTTAATAATATTATTTCAGCACATCTTCGGGTGTGCTGTTTTTTTATGTCAGAAAAGGTCGCCGCAGGGCGGAAAAAACCGAAAAAGCTCTGTTTTGAGTAAAAAAGATTTTTTGGAATTATTATTGGTGTGTCGGTTGAACAAAACCGAAAATAAAACTATCGGGAGGATAATATGAACACTTTTTCCGAAAAAATCATATCCGTTGAGGAGGCCAGAACCGCCTTGCGATGTATGAAGCTCGGCGATTTGTCGGAGGATGAAGCTTTGGAATGTCTTGACGAATTTGTTTTCAGAGTTCGCAACGTCACAACGGCAAAAATTGTTGAAGAAATCATCGAAAAGGAGCTGACTCCGCTGCAGACTGAGGTAATGAAAATGTATCTCTACGATAATATGGGGGTTGCGCAGATCGGACGTGTGCTCGGGCTGTCACAGGCGGCTGCTTCGAAAATCGTTGTAAGGGCGAACAACACTATCGTTAAGCTCATGACACCGCTTATAAAGTATCAGAGTGACATCTCGGATGCTCAATTGGTGCCTGTTAAGGTCGGCAAGCTTTTGGATATTTGTGCGGCGAGAAACGGAAACGCAGCGTCTTTCTGCGAGGAGCTGAGAAATTTACGAATTGCATATGATATCGGCGCAGAACAGCTTTCGTCAAACCTGAAAATAAGCAAATGGGATTTGGCTGCAATTGAGGAAGGAAGGAAGATTCCGTCAATAACCACTGCGATGAGGTATTCGGCACTTTTTGATGTTGAGATTGAAATGAAATTCAAAAACGGGAGGGGCTTCTATTCGTGCAAAAGACCTTAGAGGAGCTTGGCAAAGAATATCTCGAATCTGCAAAAACAATTGAAGCTCTGATAAAAAAGTACAGGGGAATACTGAGGGAAGCTTACAGCTCGGGAAATTACTTGAAAACATATGATACCAAACGCAGGCTTACGATTTTTTATGATCAGAAGCGTGAGCTTGAGGCAATCGGAAACAAACTGATAAATTATTATAACAAGGAGGATAATTCTGATGAATTACATTAATATGTCGGTCGAGGGCAATCGACTTAGAATAAAAGAGGAAAAAATATCCGTCGGAGGAAGTATAAACTATGACCGTTGTAAATTTACTTTCAATGACGAATGGGTCGGCTTTACGAAGACAGTCGTTTTTTCGATAAACGGAGATGAGAGCTACCGTGTTGCGCTCAAAACAAACGCCTGTATAATTCCGTCGGTGTGTCTTGAAAAGGAGGGTGTTTTGGAAATCGGCGTTTTCGGCGTTAATGATAACGATGTCGTAATTACAACAAATTCCGTTGCTCATCATGTCGAAAAAGGGCTCAATATGGTGGGCGAGTGGATTGAAGGAGACGGAGAATTTGTTATTAACGCCGTGGAGGAAATGCGACGTGCGGTCGATGAGTACACCGAGACTCTTTCAAAAAGAGTTTCCGAGGAGATTGACCGATTGAAAACGGGCAGCGATTCGGATTCCGGTGCTCCGACACCGTCGGAATGGTATTTCCCAATAGCGTTTACCGACACCGAGGCGGTTTCCCCGCTTTCCAAAAGCGGAGCTGAATATGAGCAGTTCCTTGATTTCAGACTCAATGCCCTGCTTCGAGACTTCCCGGATTACGTAACGAGAAAGGAATTGGGCACGGACGCAAGTGAGGAATATATGATGTATTCGTATTCGTTTGCGCCGGCACGCTATGACAAGACGATTTTTATTGCGGCATGTCTGCACGGCTCGGATAAATGCGGCTTGCTTGCGGTTTCACACTTCCTTGACTGCCTTTGCCGCGAATACCGTAATGACAGACTGCTTAAAATAATTCACGACAGCGTAAAGATAGTTCTTATCCCGGCGGTTAATCCGTATGCTCTGAAATCAAATTCCACCTACAACAAGAACGGAATAAATCTCGCTTACAATTTCCCATATCTTTGGGAACAATGCGACCGCTACAAAAAGGGCGACGCGGCGGCTGACCAGAAAGAGACACAAACGGTTATGAGCTGTCTTGAGTCAATAAAAAATGACAAACTCAGTGCGGTCATCGAACTGCATACAAGTAATATTACATATGCCGGACGAAGCGTTTTTTATACAAGACAGCACGCAAACTGTTCAACGGCACTTGCCGATATGGTGAACAATTTCAACTATAATTATAACTATGTCGATTATACCGATGAAGCGGTTCTTGCCGCATCAAACAATGCCTATCTTTCCGACTATGCCGCAGATACATACGGTGTTAATGCGTGTCAGCTAATCTGGTCAACGAATCTTTACGGCGGAGCTTTTACAAACTATTGCATAACAAAATATACGGAGCTTATAGGAAATACAATAAGAGTTATGGCGGAAAACAGCCGATTTATTCCAAAGCGAAGGCCGCAGCAGTTTATCAAACATCTTTCGTGGAGAAAAAGCAGCGACAGCGATGTGTTCACTGTAAAATCGACCTCCGAGCTTGAAAAAATGCCGATTTCCTCATACAAGCTAAAGCTTGACGCCCCATATAATATTACGGTTAACGGCTACGTTGAGCTTGATGTCTCCGAAGCGTGTACGGTTAAAATCAACCCTGTTCTTTATCAGCAATATTCCTCCGAGTTGGATTTCAAAACGAGGAAGGAAGCAACGCAGTTCACGCAGGAGCTTGCACTGACAGCAGGGACGCATATTGTGCCTGTCTCCAGCATAACACAGGGATTTTTCAGTTGCTATAATTTCAGCAATGATAATCAATACACTGAGGAATTATATTTTACGCTCATGTTCAGCACTTCGGCTTCGGACAAGGTCAAGGTGACGTCCTATGCCGTTACGCTTACGGCGACTCCGAGCGATGTTGCAAAACCGATTGAAGTCCTTTCTCCGATCGGACTTTGCTCGGATTATTCGGCAGATGATATTCCTACCCAGAAGGTTATTTATCCGCTCGGGACATTATCGGAATATGATAAAAACTTTAACAACTGAGGTGAGGGCATTGGCTGAAATTACGGTTTCTTTGATTGCATTTGCCGGAACGCTTGTCGGTTCTCTCGGCGGAATTCTTGCCGCAAACAAGCTGTCGTCATATCGTATTGAACAGCTTGAAAAGAAGGTTGCAAAGCACAACAATCTTGTTGAAAGAATGTATGCTGTTGAAAGCTCCGTCAAGTCGGCACACCACAGGATTGACGACCTCAGAAATGAAATAGAATAAAAAGGGGGACTGCCGCTTGTTTTTGAAGTGACAGTCCCGTATTTTTTATTTAAGTCCGAAGTATTCGGAGGCGTTGTTGTATGAAATATCCCTGATGATATCAATAAGCGACTTGTCGTTGGGGTAAAGTCCCTGTTCAACCCAATCGCCGATAAGTCCGCAGAGAATTCTGCGGAAATACTCGTGACGCGGGTAGGAAAGGAAGCTTCTTGAATCCGTAACCATGCCGACGAATTTTCCGAGCACGCCGAGGTTCGCAAAAGTTTTTAGCTGTTCTCTCATGCCGTCAATGTTATCGTTAAACCACCATGCCGAGCCGAGCTGAATTTTTGAAGCGGCTTCGCTTGACTGGAAGTTGCCGAGCATTGAGCCGAGGACATAATTCGCCGTCGGGTTGAGCGCAAAGAGAATCGTTTTCGGCAGACAGCCTTCCTCGTCAAGAGAATCCAACATTCTTGAAAGCTTATATGCGATATCGCCGTCACCTATTGAGTCGAAGCCGGTGTCGGGACCGATTGACTTGAACATTCTTGTATTGTTGTTTCTCATTGCGCCGATATGAATTTCGCAAGCCCAGCCGTGGCGTGCATATTCACGCGCGAAAAATCTGAACAGCTCGGTTCTGTATTTATCCTGCTCGTCAGTACTCGGGATTTTGCCGTTGACAGCTTTTTTGAATATTGCTTCAAGCTCATCGGAGCTTGCTCTGCTGTACGGGACATAGCCGAAGGAATGGTCGCTCGCAAGGCAGCCGTTATCGGCAAAGAAATCAATTCGTTCTTTCAAAACCTCCGTCAGCTTTTGGTAGCTGTCGATTTTCTGACCGGCGACTTTTTCGAGCGCTTCAAGCCACGGAAGAAATGAAGGCTGTTCAATATTCAATGCCTTATCGGGTCGGAATGCGGGATAGACCTTGCATTTGAAGCTCTTATCCTCGGCAAGGAGCTTGTGATATTCAAGCGTATCCGCAGCATCGTCTGTTGTACAAAGACAGGTGACGTTTGAATTAACAATAAGCTCCCTCGGAGTGAAGCCGCCTGCGGCAATCTTTGCATTGGCTTTGTTCCAGATTTCATCGCAGGTTTTCTCATTAAGAGGTTCGTAAATATCAAAATATCTTTGCAATTCAAGGTGCGTCCAGTGGTAAAGGGGATTACCTATGCAGGCAGGTAAAACCTTAGCCCATGCTTTAAATTTTTCATAGCCCGAAGCGTCACCCGTTATGTATCTTTCGTCTATGCCGAAGCTTCGCATGGCTCGCCATTTGTAGTGATCTCCGCCGAGCCAAAGCTCAGCAATATCGGCGGGCTGTTTGTTCTCATAAATCTCTTTGGGTGAGAGATGACAGTGCCAGTCGAAAATCGGCATATCCGCTGCACCCTCAAAGAAAAGCTTTTTTGCCGTGTTATTGTAAAGAAGAAAATCTGTATCCATAAATCTCTCCATTTTGTTCAGCTCCTTTTTAATGATTATACAATATCAGAAAGCAAAATAAAAGTGCAAAACGTCAAATAATCTTGAAAAAAAGAATTGAATGTGTTAATATATATAAAGATCAGAGCAGGTGGTATTATTATGTCAAAAGAAAAAGGATTTTTTGCGGAATTTAAAAAATTTATAATGCGCGGCAACGTTATTGATCTTGCAGTCGGCGTTATTATCGGCGGTGCTTTTCAGGCGATAGTCAGCTCACTCGTTGAGGATATCGTTACCCCGTTGCTCGGAATTATTTTAGGTAAGGTCGATTTTTCAAATCTTGCCGTGACGATCGGCGACGCTTCAATCGGCTACGGAAAGTTTATCACGGCGGTTATCAATTTCTTCATTATGGCGCTTGTTATTTTTGCCATTATTAAGGCAATTAACGATGTTTCCGACCGCTTACATAAAAAGACGGATGAGGAGCCTGCTCCGGCAACAAAAATTTGCCCTTATTGCAAGTCTGAAATCGACATTGAGGCTGTTAAGTGCCCTCATTGCACATCGGATGTTGAATAATTAAGGAGCGGATAATATGCAGGAGGTAATCCTAAAAAAGGTGATGTTCGGAGGATATGATTGCTATGAGGTTATGAACCGCATAAATGCAATGCAGATCAAGCTGAACAGAACAAAAAAAGACTCGGATAAGCTCGAGGCGCTGATACGGGAAGCGGACGGGCTGAAATCCGAAATCGCCGAAAAGGACGAGGAAATTATACACTTGACCGAGAAAATCAGAGAACGTGAGGAAGCGCTTGAGAAAAATCAGCCTTCAAAACTTTTTCTCAAAAAGACCGAGGAATACACGGATAATTATATCGAGGCGGCACGTTCGCTTGAAAAATCCGTCAGAGAACTTACGGCGGATCAGGTGCTTGAAGCCAAGCAGAGAATAAAGGATCTGCAGGACGAGCTTGAAAGCATTTCTTCGGCAATCGGGGAAACCTTTGTATCTGTTTCCGACCTTAAAAACGAATATAAAAATATCAACAAAAGTTACAAGGAAATAATCAACGAAACCGCCGCAGAAAAGAAAGAAAAAAAGCCGGCAGAAAAAAAGACGACTAAAAAAAGCACAAAGAAAACAACGAAAAAATCTCCGTCCAAAAAGCCGAACGCCGACAATTCAGAGGCTTTGGAGCTTATAAGGCAGAGCGAAGAAAAATACAAAAATCTATAATAAAAAGCTGTTTCGATTTCGCAAGAAAAAGGAACAGCTTTTTTAAAATAATAAGGTTAAAATACAGCGCAAATCTAAAATCTTACCGTGATCTCTCCGCTGGAGAGATTTTTTGTTTCGCCGTTTTCGCTGACGATTAGATTTGCATTGTCGTCAATCTCGATTGCTTTTGCAAAATGCTCAATGTTGTTTTCGTAATATTTTATTTCTTTGCCGATGACGCAGGATTTTTTTCTGTAATAATCGAGATAGGTTCTGTCATCAATGTCATCGGCAAATGCGATCATTTTTTCGGTGACTTTTGCAACAAAAATATTTCTGTCAATTTCCTCACCGAGCGAGCCTGCCCTTGTGCCGACATCGTCGGGAAAATCCGTTGTGCTGATATTGACACCTATTCCTATGCACAGTCCGTTAACCTTTCCGCTTTTTACAATCGACTGAACAAGAATTCCGCAGACCTTTTTGCCGCTAACGTAAATGTCGTTCACCCACTTGATTTTCGGGTCAAGGTCTGTCATTTCCTCAATCGTTTTTGCAACCGCGACAGCTACGGCAGAGGTAACATAAACAACGTCATTCAAATTGCCCTTAGGACGAATAATAATTGAGAAATATACGCCGCTTTTGGCAGGGGAATAGAAGCTTTTGCCCTGTCTGCCCTTGCCGTTCGTTTGTTCCTCGGCGGCAACAAGAATGTTTCCTTCAACTGTTTCTGCAAGCTTGATCGCTCTTGTATTGGTCGAATCTGTCACGTCATAGGTTACAACGGTCGCGTTCGGCAGCATTGATGAAATTGTTTCCTGATTTAGCATATTTTCACCCTCTCGGTGTTTGTGTTTCCTCTAAAATAATATCACTCAATTCATCTTTTTACAAGCACATTTTTTGTTGCGGGGAATAGAATGTAATATAATGATGAATGAGGTGATCCGATGGACAACAGTTGCTTTTATTACGGAGCAAACACGGCGGACGGGGTGCACTCGGGAATTTTTGAGCCTGAGAAAATTGAAAAAATACTTGTTGTTAAAGGCGGATCGCCCGAGCTGAAGGACAAAATTTTTATTGAGCTTTCTGAGGAGCTTGTTCAAAAAAGTATTCAAAACGAAATGCTTTTTTCGTTTGAAAACTGCTGCGGAATTTATTGTGACGAAGAGAAAATACTTATTGCAGACGAAAAAATTTTAAAAGAAAAACAAATTGAAAATGCAGAGAAAATTATTGACTTAAATGAGCTTTTTTCAGAAACAATACCACAAGAGCTTTTACATATTTACGAGAAAGAATTCGATAAAAAAATAAAACGCAGCGGAAGATTTTTGTCGGCGGCGGACAGCGTGAAAAAAGACGCAATGCGTATTGACGCAAAGTCTGTGAATATCGGAAGTGTTGTAAACTATTCTTCAAAACTTTGGAAAAAGCTCGGCGCAGAGATGCAGGGAAGCATCGGGACGGAGACAAGAAAGTTCGTTTCCTGCATAACTCCCGACGGTGCGGAGCTGAACATGAAAGCCTTTGATGCGTGCGAACGTTTGGCTGTAATTGTTGACAAAACGGGAGCGGTTTCAACGATGATAATAGACCGACTGCGTCGATACGCACTCGGATCGGGTTATGATGTTGTGAGCTGTATATGCTCACTCGACGGAAAAACGGTTGAACATATTATTGTGCCTGAGCTGAGCTTCGGAGCTTTTTCATCAGAGCATTATCATAGAATTTTGCCAAAAAAAGAGCGCAGAGTTTTTGCTTCACGTTTTCATACAACGGACAGCGAGCTTTATAAAAACAGAATAAATTTTTCGCTGAAAGCTTACCGTTCGCTGATGAACGAAGCCTTTGAGTCGCTGATAGGCGCACAGACGGAGGAAAGAAAAATAAATTATATTTTCGGCAACGTTGTTGATGTTTACGATGCAGTTACGGAAATAATCGAAAGCATATAAACAGAAAAATCCGACCATTGAAATTATCAAAGGTCGGAAATTTTTTATTCTGTAGCTGATTCAATTTGTTCCGCACTTGCCGCATTTAATTTTTTCGTCTTTCTTAAAAGAATTATCGTGCTGATAACATCAAGAACCGAAATAAATTGCAGAAGATAATGTATTGCCGAAATCTGTTCCTTGCCGTATTTTCTTCTCAGAAGAATTATGTTTGCCGCTCCGAAAAATCCGCTTTGCACAATGAATGTGCAGGTGTAAATAATCATTATAATAATGATGAATGACAGAAAACCGGCTGTTGCCAGGGCTAGTCCGAAACCGACCATGAAGCATACGGCGAAATTCAGAATATAAAACGGAACGGTTTTAATTTTCAACAGAACCCAAGCCTTTGAAAGCTGCTCCGTTTGTGATTGCATGAACATTTTAACCGCCAAAACGGCACACATCCAGCCGATAACCTGAACCGCTATAAAGAAAAGTACGCCCAAAGCTGAAGTGATATATGATATTACCGTCAGCTTTTCGCTCGTAACGCCTTCAATGACAAGCAAAGCAAGCGGCAGAACAAGCTGAAGATGAAGCATCACAAAAAATGCTTTTATCAATTTCATTTTCTTTCCGCCCCTTTCGGCTTATGCCTGAACCTTGTGGAAAATCTTCTTGCCCTTCTTCACGATTATTGCGTTTGCCTTGAGGTCATCCGAGGTGAATGAAAGTCCGATATCGGTTACTTTCTTATCGTCAACGGACACGCCGCCCTGCTGAACAAGACGTCTGCCCTCGCCGCGTGATTTTGTGATATTTGTTTTGAGAAGAATGTCAAGAATATCAATCTTTCCGTCGGTGAAATCTGCATCCGAAAGAGTAGTTGCCGGCATATTGTCGAGGTTTGCCCCGCCGCCGAAGAGTGCCTTTGAAGCCTCTCGCGCCTTGGCTGCTTCTTCCTCACCGTGGACGAGCTTTGTAAGCTCAAACGCAAGGATATCCTTTGCCTCATTGAGCTGTGCGCCCTCCCAATGATCCATTGCGTCAATTTCCTCAAGCGGAAGGAAGGTGAGCATACGGATACACTTGAGAACGTCCTGATCGCCGACATTGCGCCAGTACTGATAGAATTCATAGGGGCTTGTCTTTTCGGGGTCGAGCCAAACAGCACCCGAAGCGGTCTTGCCCATCTTTTTACCCTCGGAGTTCATCAGCAGGGTGATCGTCATTGCATAAGCGTCCTTGCCGAGCTTCTTTCTGATAAGCTCTGTACCGCCGAGCATGTTTGACCACTGGTCGTCGCCGCCGAACTGCATGTTGCAGCCGTACTCCTTGAAAAGATGGTAGAAATCATAGCTTTGCATAATCATGTAGTTGAACTCAAGGAAGCTGAGACCCTTTTCCATTCTCTGCTTGTAGCACTCGGCACGAAGCATATTGTTAACGGAGAAGCATGCGCCGACCTCACGAAGGACGTCAACATAATTGAGGTCGAGGAGCCAATCTGCATTGTTGACCATCATTGCCTTGTCCTCGCCGAACTCAATGAATCGGCTCATCTGCTTCTTGAAGCAGGCGATGTTGTGGTCGATGTCCTCCTTTGTAAGCATTTTTCTCATGTCGGTTCTGCCGGATGGGTCGCCGATCATGCCTGTGCCGCCGCCGAGAAGGGCGATGGGTCTGTTGCCTGCCATCTGAAGTCTCTTCATAAGGCAGAGAGCCATGAAGTGACCTACATGAAGGCTGTCGGCTGTCGGGTCAAAGCCGATGTAGAAAACTGCCTTTCCGTTGTTGATAAGCTCCTTGATTTCATTTTCGTCCGTGACCTGAGCAATGAGTCCGCGGGCAACAAGTTCGTCATAAATTGTCATTTTGATGTTTCCTTTCTCGTGAAAAATATTTAGACAGAAAAAGCCCCCTGCCCTTAGGGCAGAGGACGAATTATCGTGTTACCACCTCTGTTCACCGAACCCTCACGGGAACGGCCTCAGCGAGTACATATATACTCTGACGTTTAACGCACGCACACGGCACAGCCTACTGCAATTTTCAGCCGCGCAGCTCGGGGATGTATTTGGGCAAAACTCTCACGCTTTCTCGCACCGGCCGAAAGCTCTCTTGGCATCCTTTTTTGCTTACTTCTTCCCGTCAAAGCTATTGAAAGCATTATATATTGTTTAAAGAATTTTGTCAAGCGGTTGACGGGAAAAAGAAAAAAGTGTAAAATATTCTCCGGTTATTAAAAATTAACGGAGCGAAGAATATGAGAATGCGAAGAAAAAAGAATCTTGACAGAAGACTGAAGAGCTGCGGCGGTCTGATTTTTTCTATTGAGAGCGAGGATAAAAACTTTAACACGGCAATTGAAGAAAAGGAATATATAGACCTTGAAAAATGGTTTGGCAACTCCAATCCGGTTCGCCTTGAGGTCGGCTGCGGCAAGGGTCAGTTCGCCGCCGAAATAGCTAAGCGCAACCCCGATATCAATTATATTGCGGTCGAGAAATGCGCCAACGTTGTTGTTATTGCCGCCGAAAGAGCGATCGAGGAGAGTATTCCTAACCTGCGTTTTATCAAAGGCTCGGCGGAATATTTGCCAAAATATCTTCCCGACGGAATCTTTGATAGGGTCTATCTCAATTTTTCCTGTCCGTTTCCGAAGAAAAAATACGCAAATCACCGTCTGACAAACAGAAAGTTCCTTGCAATCTTTGACCGATTGATGACCGATGACGGAGAAATTCATCAAAAGACAGACAATATGCATTTCTTTGAATATTCGATTCAGGAGTTTTCCGAATACGGAATGGCAATAAAAAATGTTTCACTTGATCTTCACAACAGTGACTTTGAGGGCAACATCGTGACAGAATATGAAAAGAGATTTTCGGACCTCGGTCAACCGATTTACCGACTTGAAGCTTATAAAAGGTAAACGCTTTTTCAGAAAAATTTCATAGCTGATAAAAATCCACACTCGGAAAAATGCCGAATGTGGATTTTTTATAATGTTCCGTTTTCAAATTCACGTTTAAACCAGACGTCCTTGACCTCAAATTCTCTGGAATGGAGATAGGAGAGAATTCCTGCGCTTTCGTCAAACATGAACACCAGTTTGTAGGAATAAAGGCACTGCTTGCGGTAGCCGAAGTCCTTATTGAGCTTATTTGTGCCGTACTTGCCGTCGCCGAGAAGCGGATGACCGATTGAAGCGAAATGTGCCCTGATCTGATGAGTTCTGCCGGTCATAAGCTCGACCTCAACAAGGCTTAGCTGTTTATCGTAATCCCTGCCGAGAACCTTATACTTTGTGCGAATTTCCTTCGCTCCGTCGCAGGGATGTTTAAGAATTTTAACGGTGTTTTTTTTCTCATCCTTTAAGAGATAGCCCTCCAAAAGTCCGCTGTCACGTTCCATAATTCCATGGCAGACGCAGAGATAAAATTTTTTGAGATTTGTTCTCTGCTTCATCTGAGCGTTCATTATTCTGAGGCTTTCGGCGTTTTTGGCAGCGATAACGATGCCGCCGGTGTTTCGGTCAATCCTGTTGACGAGAGCAGGGGTGAACGAATTCTCCTCATCGGGCTTGTACTCACCCTTTTCATAAAGATATTTCTTTATCCTTGTGATGAGCGTATCGACATATTCTCTGTCATCCGGGTGGCAAAGCAAGCCGGCCTTTTTGTCAAGGAGCATGATATTTTCGTCCTCATAGAGAATGTCCAGTCTGCTCGGTGCGCCGGTGAAATCGTAACGTGTTTCGGGCTTGGCAAAAAACTCGTCATTGATATACATATCAACAACGTCGCCGACCTGCAGAATTGTCGAGATTTCGGCACGCTTGTTATTAACCTTGATTCGCTTTTTTCTTATGTATTTATACATAAGCGACTGCGGCAGATTCGGCATACCTTTTCTTATAAATTTGTCGAGCCGCTGACCTGCATCATTGGCTTTTATCTCAAAACTTTTCATATCTTAATTTTTAAACGAGTGTATCGGCGCAGGAATTCTGCCGCCTCTGTTAATGAAATCCGAACAGTCTGCACCGTTGACCGGCATTATAGGAGCATAGCCGAGCAAACCTCCGAATTCAACGGTATCGCCGACGTCCTTGCCGATTACGGGGATCAATCTGACCGCCGTGGTTTTTTGGTTTATCATTCCTATTGCCATTTCGTCGGTAATTATGCCGGAAATCGTTGAAGCCTTTGTATTGCCGGGAATAGCAATCATATCAAGTCCGACCGAGCAAACGCAGGTCATGGCTTCAAGCTTTTCAAGTGTGAGCATACCGGCATTGACCGAGTCTATCATGCCCTGATCCTCCGAAACCGGGATAAATGCACCGGAAAGTCCGCCAACGTATGACGAAGCCATTATACCGCCCTTTTTAACCTGATCGTTGAGCAAAGCAAGAGCCGCCGTAGTTCCCGGAGCGCCGACATATTCAAGACCCATTTCCTCCAATATTTCAGCAACGCTGTCGCCTATTGCGGGCGTGGGAGCAAGCGAAAGATCAATAATTCCGAACTCAGCGCCGAGCCTTCGCGAAGCCTCCCTTGCGACGAGCTGACCTACCCTTGTGACCTTGAAAGCGGTTTTCTTTATCGTCTCGCAAAGTGTGCCGAAGTCGCCGTCCTTAACCTCACTGATGGCACGTTTAACGACACCGGGGCCGCTGACGCCGACATTTATAATCGTGTCTGCCTCTGTCACACCGTGGAATGCACCTGCCATGAACGGATTATCATCGGGTGCATTGCAGAATACAACGAGCTTTGCGCAGCCGATAGAGCCGCTGCTTTTTGTCAGTTCGGCGGTTTTAACTATAATTTCGCCGAGCAGCTTGACCGCATCCATATCAATACCGGTTTTAGTTGAGCCGACATTGACAGAGCTGCAAACTCTTTCCGTTGAAGCGAGAGCTTCGGGAATGGATTCGATAAGCAGCTTTTCGGCAGGGGTCATTCCCTTTGAAACAAGGGCTGAGAAGCCGCCGATGAAGTTGACGTTTATCTCATGTGCTGCCTTGTCAAGAGTTTTTGCGATTTTTACAAAATCTCCCGTGGTATTGCAGCAAGCTGCACCTATAAGGGAAATCGGTGTAACGGAAACACGCTTGTTGACTATCGGAATTCCGAATTCAAGTGCAATTTCATCGCCTGTTTCAACGAGCCTGCCTGCTTTTGAAAGTATTTTTTTGTAGATATTATCGCAGGTTTTGTCAACCTCTGACGCAATGCAGTCGAGCAGGCTTATGCCCATGGTGATCGTACGCACGTCGAGGTTATTTTCTTCAATCATTTTGTTCGTTTCACGAACTTCAAAGGAGTTTATCATAGCCTACCTCAAATTCTGTGCATTACGTTGAAAATATCCTCGTGCTGCATCTTAATTTTTACGCCGAGCTCTTCGCTGATTTTTTCAATTTCACCGTTGAGAACGGCGAAGTCTTTCTTAGCATTCTGAGCGTCAACAATCATTATCATGTTGAAAAAGCCCTGAACAATTGACTGGTTAATGTCGAGTACATTGATGTCATTCTCAGCGAGATAGGTACAAATTCTTGCAATTATGCCCACTCTATCCTTGCCTATAACCGTAATTATTGTTCTGTTCATTCCTTGTCCTCCGAGTCGTCGTTACCCTCTATCTGGGATAGAATTTCTTTTAAATTTATTTTCTGTGTGTTAAGAATCTCGTCCGCTCTGTTGAGAGTTTCGGTCGGATCCTGCTTATTCATCTCATATTCGTCAGGAACGTCAAGCAGTTTTTCGACGTCCTCAACGGTTGCATCCTTACCGAGATCCTGCTCCATCAGTGCGTCAATGCCTGTCGGTCCGTCCGTCGAAGTTTCAACAGTTTCCTTGCTGTCGATCTCAATGCTTTTTGAATATCTCTTTTTCTTTATGATGTGAATTACAATAAGAGCAACAATAAATGCAACGAGGGTGCCTGCGGAAACAACTGCTCCTATCATAAAGCCCTTCGGCTTATAGGTCATTTCAATTGTGTGTGTTCCGGGAGCGGCATCAATTCCGATAAGTGCATCGCCGAGAGCGACCGGCTCAACCTTTTCGCCGTCAACGGTTATCTCCCAGCCTTCATCATAGTTAATTGAGGTGTAAACAAGCTCATTTGCCTTGACGTTAACGGTTCCCTTGATGTGGGTGTCCGTGAACTCGGAAATATCCATCGCCGAAGCGGCAAGCTTGTTGTAACCGGCTTCAAAATTATTCATATCAAGACCGACGGCATAAATATCGGCATAGCCGGACTCCTTGTCCGACGGGATTGTGATTTCAAGGGTAAGAATTTCGCCCTTTTCAAGATAACCGCAGTCAAGAACATACGGATCGCTCGGATCCTGAGACTTTGAAAAACCGTTTGTGCCCGAAACGTTTATTGTATCTGCACTCTTGCAGTCGGTGTAGAGATAGACGTTTTGAGATTCGGGAATTTCATATTTGATGACTATTGAGCCTTCCTGACCCGTTATTTCTTTATTATACGAGAAATTCTCTGTAAGGAGTTCATCGTCGCTTCTGATATTTTTGGTGCTGTAGGTTGTTGCCGAAATCCTCTTGAATACATCGCCGGCATCGGTTGCTCTTGTCCAGTAATCATTCTGGATTTCAAACGGATTTGAACCCGTTGTTATCCATTTTTCGACTTCTTCGCTTACACTGTATGCAATCGGAAGGCAGTAATTATTTCTGTATGCAACAAATCTGTCGTTTTCCGCAACCTTCTCAAACAGCCGGTCGTTCATTATCGAATCGTCGTTATTCACAAGATATTTGAGCGACATCATAGCATTGTAAACAGGCGTCTGCGGAGCATAAATATAGCTGTTGATATAGTTGCTGTTCAGTCCGAGATTATGCTGGAGATTAGCGGATTTTTCATAAGCCATTGATGAGAAAACGGAAACGCCGTTGTAGTTGAACCATGAAGCGTCCATAAGTGTATTGATATTCGTAAGCTCCATTCTGTATTTGTCCGTACCCTCAACGGTGTCGAGCTTTTCTTTGAGCTCCCTAAACTCGGTATAGCCGTTAACAAAGTTCGGTTTCTGCTGACTCATGACAAAGTGGCTTGTGTCGCTGACCGCAACCTCGGCAAAGACGCAGCACATAAGCAGGAGCGAGACGGCCGACTGAGCATAGTTTTTCTTTTTCATAAGGCCGAGAACAACGGCATAGACCGCAACAAACGCTATGCTGAGATAGATTGAGGTTTCCGTAACATTCTTTGAACCGAGCCTTTGAACAAGGACGGCAAAAAGAACTGTCGCAACGCCGGAGCCGAGCAAGGCCTTTGTTGAAAACGATTTGATATTGACAATTGCTTTGTATGCGATTGAAAGCAAAACAAATGAATATATGAATGAGAATCTGAACGGAAGATCGTTCGGGAAATGGAAAGCATGAACGATATAGTTAAGATAATTAAGGTTGAACCCGAGGAAGAAAACAGCAAGCAAAACGATGTGTGCCGCACGCTCTTTTGCTTTGATTTTATCGCAGAAAATATAGAGCGGAACAAGCATAACGGTAATGATTCCGCAATAAACATTGGGAAGGACGTCTTCACCGCTGCTTCTGATCGTCGGCTCAAGCGAGGTAAGATGATTTGCAAGGAAATCAAAAATATTATTGTAGAACTGATAATCGCTTGGAAATGTGCCCGATGTTGCCGAGCAGGCTTTGAGACAGAAATATGTCGGAAGAAGCGCAACGGCTGCAAGTCCGACAGCCACGAACGAGCCGAGAGCGAACAGCAGACCCGATTCGACAAATCGGCTGTAAAGGACGTTGTCTATTTTTCGGTTGTAAATCTCACCGTCCTCATCAACGTAGATCGGCTTGGTGGGAAGAACCTCCTTGATTGAATAATTCGAGAAGAAATAAACGAGGAAATAGAGCACGGCGAAAATGCAAATCATGTATGCCATGTAGTAGTTAGAGAAAAATGTGATTGCAAGAGTAACAATATAGAAGGTTGCCTTTTGCTTATTGATTATTCGCTCAATTCCGAGAACAACAAGCGGAAGCAGGTACATTGCGTCAATCCACATAATATTCCAGTAATAGGCGATAAAGAAGCCGCAAAATGCATAGAGAATACCGAAAGCGGAGATTGTGAAATCGTTTTTATGGTTCGATTTTTTAAGATAATAGGCCATTGCCGCCGCGGCAAGGGCATTCTTGACGTATACCATCGCACCGATTGCTTCGGGGACATTCTCATGGCCGAAAAGTAAAACTATCAAGCCGCCGATCGGGCTGGAAAGATAGTTATAATAGTTGCCGAGGAAGGCTCCGCCGCCGCCCGTATTCCATGAGTAAAGCATACTCTTGAACTGCGTCAGTCTGTCATAAAGCTCGGCAAAAAGCGGACCGTACTGGTGGTAAAGATCCATTCTCAGAACGGTTTTGTTGCCAAACGGAATAATATCAAAGCAATAATATATCAACAGCATAAGTACGGCACTGCAAACAAACGCAAGTATTATATAAATGTTGCGATCAAGAAATTTTGCAAGCTTTGAATTTGGGTGCTTTTTCAAAAAACTCTTTTTTTCTTTCAACAGACTCATTCCTCTCTTTTATGTGAAAGCATGACACACTTTTCAAAATAATTTTCCTTTATATATTACCACACAACTGCCGGTCTTTCAATAAGCACGGCTGAAAATTCACACTTATTTTAAATCTGATATGTTCTATTTCGGGACAAGAAGTCATAAAAAATAAATGGTGATAAAAATGAGGCACGACAAAAAAGAAAAGATTGACATTGTTCTGAAATATCTCCCCTCAATTTTTACTTCTCTTGCGGAAAAAGATACGGATTCTCTTTGCGAAATTCGACTGAGAGCCGACCGACCCGTTGCCCTTGTTTTTTCCGGACGGACTGATTATATTACAAAATCGGGACGGCTCACCGGTTTTTATTCGTCGGATCTTTTTTCATTTTCGAGAACCGAAATTGAAGAAATCTTTATTCGCCTGTGCGGATATTCCGTACACAGTCTGACGGATAACATTGCCGACGGGTTTATTACGCTTGACGGCGGAATAAGAATCGGCGTTTACGGCACTGCCGTTGTCCGTGAAGGAAAGATAACGTCTGTTCGTAACGTTGAGGGGCTTAATATCCGCATTCCCGCCGAATATAAAGGGTGTGCGTTGCCGATATATAACCGCCTTTTTCGCGGCAGAATGCCGAATACGGTTATTTGCGGCGCGCCGATGTCGGGCAAGACCACTGTTTTGCGGGATCTTTGCCGTTTGATTTCAGACGAGGAGCATAAAAAGATCACCGTGATTGACGAACGCTGTGAAATGAGCGGATATGACCTCGGGATCAACACCGATGTTTTAAAAAACTATCCAAAGGCTCAGGGTATCGGCATTGCCGTGCGGACTCTCTCACCCGATGTTGTTATCTGCGATGAAATAGGCTCGGTGAAAGAGGCAGAGGAGCTTTGCACGCTCGTCAACTGCGGCGTTAAATTTATTGTGACGATGCATTGCTCGGAGCTTTATGAGCTTAAGCGCAGGCCCCAATTTAATCTGCTCAGTGAAGCGGGAGCGACGGAGGCGTGCGTCTTTCTCAACGAAAAGGATTTTACGGTCAAAAAAATACTGATGAACAGAAGCTGAAAGGGAAAAGCAATGAAATTATTATCACTTATTGCATTGGGGCTTGCCTGTGCTATGGCCGGACGGTATATAGCATACAGGCTCAGCCGACGTGTTCGCATACTCGAGAAAATCTCGCTGATGTTCGGCATAGCGGAGAATGAAATTAAATTTTTGAACCGTCCGACATCGGAGCTTATTGAACTGCTCGAAAAAAAAGACGAGCTTGCGGAGCTTGATTTCCTGCCGAAAAGTATTTCTTATATAAACGAAGGTATGGACGTTACGGATGCTTGGGCGCAGGCAATTCATGAGTCTAAAAGCGTTGACGGAGAGGACACATGCGTTCTCTATTCATTCGGAGAGAGCTTGGGCAGAAGTGATGCCGACGGGCAGATTGCAAGCTGCCGCTATCATGAAAAGCTTACAGACGAACGGCTTAACGAAGCGCGCGAAAAACGTAAACGCTATGCTTCGCTTGCCTGTGGACTCGGAATGTTATCGGGAATCGGAGTTTTTATAATCTTGTTTTAGGAGCGGAATATGGAACTGGTAATCAAAATTGCGGCGATCGGAATTATTGTCGCCGTGCTTCAGCAAATTCTCACCCGTTCGGGGCGTGACGAATATGCAATGCTCGTTGTGCTCGCAGGTTTGCTTGCCGTCGTTGCGATGTTGATTCCCGAATTGAAAGACCTTTATTCTTCGGCGACCTCCGTTATGGGATTTTGATATGGAAATCATAAAATTTGCTTTAATCGGCATACTTTGCGCTGTTCTTGTTGTTGTCGTCAGGCAACAAAGACCCGAGCTTGCAATGATTGTCCAGCTTGCAGGCATAGTCGCCCTTGTGATTTTATCAATTGAATATATGAAAAATATTTTTGCCGAGACGGACGGGCTGTTCTCGGACGCGGAATTTCTGAATGACGGTTACCTTGAATTGCTTGTAAAAATTCTCGGAATTGCCGCCGTGACAAAAATCGGTTCGGATATATGCAAGGACAGTGCAAATTCGGCACTGGCGACCGTAGTTGAGCTTGTCGGAAAAGCCGTTATCCTTGCCATGTGCCTTTCGCTGATAAAAACGCTCGCCGAGATTTCAAAGGGGCTGCTTGAATAAAATGAAGATTAAAAAAATATCGGGAATTGCTTTAATTTTTGTTCTTATTTCCTTTTTACTTTCAGTTTCGGCGTGTGCGGAATCCTATGCCGACGAAGTAAAAGAGATCTATAACTCTCTTGACTCCGAAACGCAGGAGCTTTTAAAGGATATCGGTGCCGATTCGGTAGATTTTGACTCCATGTTCGGCGTCACCCCGCAGAAAATCTGGGCGCTGACGAAAAAGCTCATCACGGGAAATATCGAGGCTCCGACACGCTCGGCTGTTCGTCTTATCTCTGTGATAATTCTAATTGCAATTTTTGAATGCTTCGCTCCCGAGGATACGAGAATCAAAACAATTGTCGGCATTGTCGGAACCTTACTCTGTGTGATTTCGGTTATTTCTCCGCTTTCGACGGCTGTAAGCTCGGCAGTTTCTTCAATAGCCGTCGGCGAAAAGCTGATGCTTGCCCTTATTCCCGTGCTCGCCGCCGTAGTTACGGTGACGGGTAATCCGACGCTTGCCGCGAGCTTTCAGTCAATTGCATTTGCGGGAGCTCAGGTCATTTCGGGGATTTCCAACGGCTATATAGTTCCTATCGTCGGTGCGGTTATGGCGCTTGATATAACAGGTTCAATCATGCCGTCATTTAAGCTCGGCGGAATAACCTCGTTGATAAAAAAGACCGTAACGGCTGTGCTGACCTTTGTTTCAACAATTTTTGTGTCATTTTTAGGTATCAAAGGTGCGCTTGCCAATGCTGCGGACACGGTTGCGTCAAAGGGAATAAAGCTCGTCATAAGCTCGGCTGTCCCGGTTGTCGGCGGCGCATTGAGCGAAGCATATTCGGGAATAATCGGCAGTCTTGTGCTCGTCAAAAGCACGATCGGAGTTTTCGGAATAGCCTCTGTTGCGCTGATAAATCTGCCGTCATGCTTACAGCTTCTTTTTTGGATTTTTGCGTTGAAGCTTTCGGCGGCAGTCGGGGAACTTTTTAACCAGCAAAGCATTGCCGAGCTTCTGCGTGCGCTGGCATCATCGCTTACGCTTTTGAATGTTGTGCTGCTTTTTAATGCTGTTCTTTTTATTATTTCAACGGCACTTATTCTGGTTATAAAGGCGGGATAAAAATGAATGAGATAAAGCAATGGACATTGGGCATCACCGTTTCGGCGATAGTCGGTGCGATAATTCTTTTTATTTCGCCCGAGGGTTCAACGGAAAAGTTTGTTCGTACGGCTGTGTCGCTTTTCCTCATGTGCGCAATTCTCAGGCCGTTCATTACAAATGCAGACCCGATGGATATTTTTAACAGTCTTGAATTGCCGGAGACTCAGTCCGCTGCGCAGGCAGGCAATGAAGCAGCCGAATATCTGCAAAACGAATTAAAAGGAAAAATTCTTGACATTCTTAAAGAATGCGGAATAAATAACGCAGACATAAGCATAAGTATCAATATAGAAAACGGCAATGAAATGAAGATTGAAAAGGTAGAAATTTTTGCAGAAAAAAATGACGAAAATAGATTTGAAATTGCCGAAAAAAATTTAAAAAACCAACTGGGAATTGAAACAAAAATCGAGGTGAAAAAATGAGAAAAGCCGTCGAAAAAATTCTCGAAAAAATTAAACGCGACAAAAGAATTGCGGCAATAGTTTGCGTCGGACTTGCAGGAATAGTATTGCTGACTTTATCGGAGCTTATGCCGCAGGGGAAAGATGTAACCGAGAAAAGCGATAAGGAGCCTGTCTCCGATATTCGAGACAGTTACGAGGATGATATTGAGAAGAGACTGACATCTATTGTCTCGGCAATCAACGGCGCAGGACGCACCGAGGTCATGGTCACGCTTGCCTCCGGCGACGAGAACGTGTACGCAGTCAAAGAAAAAAGCAACGACGGGTCAAAGGAACGCGAGTATATCGTGATTGATTCCGACAACAACGAATCGGGGCTTCTTCTCAAGGTTATTGAACCTGAAATCAGGGGTGTTGCTATCGTCTGCGAGGGAGCGGATTCTGCCAAAGTCAGACAGGAGATTGTTTCGACGGTTTCCGCTGTTCTCGGAATCAGCACAAATCGAATAAGCATTGCAAAAATTAAGGCAATATCGCACGATTGAGGTGTGCAAATTGTCCTAAACCGAAATCGGAATAATATATCGGAGGTTAGTGATGAACATGATAATCAAAAAGAAGCAATTAGTTTCAGTGGCGCTTGTGCTGACGCTCTCGGCGGCGGTTTTTGTAAACTGGTATTTTGCACGTCCCGGAGTTAAATCAACAATCGACACGGGCAAGACAACAGCCAACCGCCAGGTGGAAAATCTCGGCGATGCACAGTATGTTTCGGCGACAACTGCGGCGTCGGAAACAATGGCGGATTTTAAAGTAAAGCGTGAAGCGGCGCATGATGAAGCAAAGGAAACACTTAATGCCGTTATAAAAGACGCAAAGTCCGATTCCGAAGCGGCTGAGGAAGCCGCAGAAGCTTTAGCGGAGCTTTCAAAAGCAATTAAAAGCGAAGCCGATCTTGAGAATCTTATCACGGCGAAGATTTCAAACGAGTGCCTGGTTATAATTGACGGTGATGTTTGTCAGGTGATTGTCGGCAAGGGCGTTCTGACAGATAATGTTTCTCTGCAAATCAAAGACCTTGTAATCAATCAGGCAAAAATCCCTGCGAAAAATATCACAATAGTTGAGCTTAAAAAATAGTTTTGTGAAAGCAACAACCTCCCCTTGAAAAAGAGGAGGTTGAATTTACTCTGTTTGATCGTTTTGAATCGGCTTGATTATCTTCTTGTAAAGGATAATAAAACAGACTATTGAAACAACGGATGCGGCAAAATCAGCGATTGAATATGACCACCAAACGAGGTTGTCGTTGCCGATTGAAAGACCGTATCTCGCAAGGATATAGGCGATTGGAATGAGCACGATAAGCTGACGGATAAATGAGCTTATCATTGAGAAAATACTCTTTCCGAAGGACTGGAAAACGCCGCTGAGGGCAATATTTGCGCCCGCAAAAAGGAAGCTTACGCTGATTATTTTCAGTGCCGGAATACCGATTCTGAGCATTTCGGGAGTTGCCGAGAAGAATCCCAGCAAAACCTTGGGCAATGCAAAGAAAAGAATTGCACCGATAATGCTGAATACTTCGGCATACACGACCGAAAGCTTGATCGTTTTTATCATGCGATGCTTTTTCATTGCGCCGTAGTTGTAAGCTATTATCGGAATAACGCCGTTGTTGAGACCGAATATCGGCATACAAATAAAGCTGTTGAGCTTAAAGAATGCGCCGAAAACATTGACGGAAAGCTCCTTGCCGAGAGTGTATGCAATTAGGATTTTATTCATGAAATATGTCATGACCGAGCCGATGGCAACCATGAGAATTGACGGAACTCCGATTTTATAAATCTCGCCGATGAAGCGTCCGCTCGGCTTAAACTTTTTGAAATCAAGGTGAAGATCCGGGTTTTTGTGACGGTTAAAATATACGGCGAGAATGAAAGCTACAATCTGTCCGATAACAGTTGCGATCGCCGCGCCTTGAACACCCATTTTAAATACAAAAATGAATACCGGGTCAAGAATGATGTTAATGATTGCGCCGACGCCCTGGGTTATCATTGTGTAAAAGGTCCTGCCCGTTGACTGCAAAAGACGCTCATACATGATCTCAAAAAAAATTCCGAAGCTTGCGCCGCAGCAGATTTGAAGGTACTTCGTTCCCTCGTCAATGATGTATTGCACAGATGTTTGTGAGCTGATAAACAGCCTTGAGCCGAACACGCCGAAAAGAAAAAAAGCTATTGAGCTGAGCAGTGCAAGAAAAACGCCGTTCTCGGCAATTTTATTTGCACGTTCACTGTTCTTTTCACCGAGTGCACGGGAGATGAGGGCATTTACGCCGACTGCAGTACCTGTTGCAAAGCCTATCATGAGGTTTTGTGCAGGGAATGAAAGAGAAACCGCTGTGAGCGACTCCTGGTTGACCATGGCTACGAAAACCGAGTCAACAATATTGTACAGTGCCTGAACGAGCATCGAGATTATCATCGGCAGCGACATATTGATAATAAGTTTGTTTACGGGCATAACGCCCATTTTGTTTTCTTCCAAAACGTCCTCTCCTTTCGATTGCATGATATTATAACATATTACGGCACAATTTGCTATACAAAGTTCACAAATAGCAACATATGTATTTTGTGCAGAATTGCAAGATATAATGTGGTGAATTTATAAAAGAACAGCCGCAGTTAAAAAATGAACTGTGGCTGCAATTATTTTATTAAAAATTATTCCGCAATAACTTCTTTGAGTATCTGAATTGCCTTTTTGAGATCGTCCCAATCAATGTTGAGAGAGGGGAGAAGTCTTACCTTTGTCTTTGCTGTCAGGACAAGCACACCCTTTTCAATGCAGGCATTGGCAATTTCCTTTGCCGGCTTTTCTGTCTCGACGCCGATCATAAGTCCGAGACCGCTGACGGATTTAACGCCCTTTGCATCTTCAAGTTCAGAGAAAATGTAAGACGACTTTTCTTTAACCTCATTGAGAAGCTTATCATCAATTCTCTTGATGATGTTGCATGCACCTGCACAGCTTACGGGATTGCCTCCGAAGGTCGAGCCGTGTGAGCCGAAGGTGAGAACGTTCTCGACTTTTTCTCCGAGCATTGTTGCACCGATCGGAAGTCCGCCGCCGAGACCCTTTGCCGTTGTAACAACATCGGGCTGAATTCCGTAGTGCATATAGGCGTAAAGTTCGCCCGTTCTGCCGTTACCCGTCTGAACCTCATCGATGATGAGAAGCATATCTTTCTCTTTAACAAGCTCTGCGACCGACTTGACGAAATTCTCATCAAGCTTGCAAACGCCGCCCTCGCCCTGAACAAGCTCCATCATAACTGCGATGCACTTGTCGGTATCGGCGAATTTCTTTACATCGTCAAAATTATTGGCCTCGGCATAAACAAAGCCCTCGGGGAACGGTCCGAAATCCGTATGGAAAACATCCTGACCTGTTGCTTTGAGCGTTGCGATCGTTCTGCCGTGGAAGCTGTTCTTGAGCGTGATTATTGTTGAGTGACTCTCGTCGCCGTATTTGTCAAAAGCGTATTTTCTTGCAACCTTGATTGCACACTCATTTGCCTCTGCACCGCTGTTTGAGAAGAAAACCTTTTTCATTCCCGTTCTCTCGCAGAGAAGCTCGGCAAGAGTTGAGCAGGGCTCGGAATAGTAGAGGTTTGAGGTGTGGGGGAGAACGGAAAGCTGGTGCGTAACAGCCTCCTGCCATTCGTCATCGGCAACACCGAAAATGTTTACGGCAATTCCACTGCCGAGGTCGATATATTCTTTACCGTTGCTGTCCTTGAGGATTGCACCCTTGCCGCTGACAAGCTCAAGAGGAAATCTTGCATAGGTGTTGGCAACGAACTGCTTATCGTTTGATGTTATGCTCATTTTTTTCAGACCTTTCTTATTTATCATCCTTGACAAACATCGTTCCGATGCCCTCGTCGGTGAGAACTTCTATTATAATTGAATGCGGAATTCGTCCGTCGATAACAAAAACTTTTCGAACGCCGAGATTGATGGCGTCAACACAGCATTGCACCTTGGGAATCATGCCGCCGGAGATTATTCCGTCGTCCATGAGCTTCGGAGCATCCTCAACAAAAATCTTTGAAATAAGAGTTGTCGGGTCGTCCTTATCTCTGAGGATTCCTGCAATATCGGTCATGGAAATGAGACTTTCCGCTTTGAGTCTGCCTGCAATCCCCGCCGCAACCGTGTCGGCATTTATATTGTATGTGTTACCGTCATCGTCGAAGCCTACGGTCGAAATAACAGGAATGTAGCCCATCTCGATAACGTCAAGAATCGGCTGAACGTTTATTTCGGTAATTTCGCCGACGTAGCCGAGCTCAGCGGCTTTGGGCTTCGCCTTAATCATTCCGCCGTCCGAACCGCTCAGACCGATTGCTTTCCCTCCTCTTGCACAGAGCAGGTTGACAAGGCTTTTGTTTATCTTGCCTGCGAGAACCATCTGAACAACATCCGCCGTTTCTTTGTCCGTAACACGCAGTCCGTTGACAAATTCGCTCTTTTTGCCGATTTTATTCAGCATACCGGTAATCTCGGGACCTCCGCCGTGAACGAGTACAACCTTGATTCCGATTGTGGAAAGCAAAATAATATCGCTCATTACGGATTCCTTCAGCTCTTCGCTGACCATGGCATTGCCGCCATACTTTACAACAAGGATTTTTCCGTTATATTTTTGAATATAGGGGAGAGCACGGGTAAGAATTCCGGCTTTCTCTTCCATTGAAATATTCATCTGTATTCACCTCAGGTTCTGTAGTCACCGTTGATTTTTACATATTCATATGTGAGGTCGCAGCCCCATGCCGTTGCGTCGAAATCTCCGTCGTTGAGGTCAACGAGAATTTCGATCTCCTTTTCAAGAAGGATTTCCTTTGCCTTTTCCTCCGAGAAGTCAACGCCAGCACCGTTGTGGCAAACGGCGATTGTGCCTTTGACTGACTTGAAGCTGACGTCGATCTTATTGATGTCAACGTCTGCCCCGCTGTAGCCGATTGCGCAAAGTACACGACCCCAGTTGGCATCTGCACCGAACATTGCCGCTTTTGTAAGCGATGAGCAAATAACCGACTTTGCAACCTTCTTTGCGATTTCATCGGTTTTACCGCCTGTTACCTTGCATTCGAGCAGCTTGGTTGCACCCTCGCCGTCGCCTGCGATTTTCCTTGAAAGATAAACGCTGACCTTGTGGAGAGCTTCGCAGAATTTATCGTAAGCCTCGCCCTCGCCGTCAATGAGCTGGTTACCTGCCATTCCGTTGGCGAGAACAGCAAACGTATCGTTGGTCGATGTGTCGCCGTCAACGCTTATCATATTAAATGATGTTTTAACATCATCGCTGACAGCCTTTTGAAGCATTTCATTTGTGATTGCAACGTCCGAGGTGACGAAAACAAGCATCGTTGCCATGTTCGGGTGAATCATTCCGCTACCCTTGGCAATTCCGCCGATTCTGCACTCAACGCCGTCAATGTCGAAGCTGACTGCGACTTCCTTTTTCTTCGTGTCGGTCGTCATTATGCCCTCTGCGGCAAGACCGCTGTTGTCATAGTCAAGACCTGCAACCAGCTCCGCCATACCGTTTGCAATAGGAGTGAGGTTGAGCGGCATACCGATAACGCCTGTTGAACCTACAATAACATCGTCCTTGTTTATGCCGAGTGCGTCCTCAACGAGCCGACCCATGGCTTCCGCTTTTTCGATTCCGTCGGCGTTGCAAGTGTTCGCAATGCCGCTGTTGCAGATGATAGCCTGGGCATGTCCGTCGGCAAGGTGCTTCTGATTGACAAAAATCGGAGCACCCTTGACGAGATTTGTTGTATAAACAGCCGCCGCAGTTGCCTTTACGTCGCTGACAACGAGCGAAAGGTCACGTTTTGACTTGTTCTTTCTGATTCCGCAGTGGATTCCGTTGGCTCTGAAGCCCTTTGCGGCACAGATGCCGCCTTCAATCGTTTTCATTATTTTTATACCTCGAGTCCTGTTTTTTCGTCTGTTCCGAGAAGAATGTTCATATTCTGTATAGCTGCTCCGGAAGCGCCCTTGCCGAGATTGTCATATCTTGACATCAAAAGGATTCTACCCTCGTTGCCTTCAACAAAGATTTCCATTGAGTCATTAAACGAGAGCTTATTGGAGCAAATGAAACCGTTCTCGCCGATTTCGTCTTTGTATTTCACAATATCCGAATGATATTTGTCTGCATAAATTTTCTTTATGTCCTCAATCGTAACGCCGTTGAGCTGTTCCTTGAAAAGAGGAACGGTGACAAGCATGCCGCTGTAATAATCGGCAACGATCGGGCAGAAAGCCGGGAAAGCATTGATTCCCGTAATTGCTTTCATTTCTTTAAGGTGCTTATGATTCTGCGTCAAGCCGTACTGCCTCGGAGATTCGAGTGCAACATCCGGCTCGGCATCCTCGTATTCGGCAATCATTTTCTTGCCGCCGCCGCTGTAGCCTGTCAGCGAATGGCAGGTCAAAAGCGTGTCGGGAGAGATCGCACCGGCTTCGACAAGGGGATAGACAAGTGAGATGAAGCCGCTTGCATGGCAGCCGGGAACGGCAATTCGGTTGGAATTTTTTATTTTTTTTCTATGTGTCGGAGAAAGCTCGGGAAAACCGTATGCCCAGTCGGGATTTGTTCTGTGAGCCGTTGAGGTGTCGAGAACTCTGACTTTTTCATTTTCAATCAGTCCGACGGATTCAATCGCCGCCGCATCGGGCAGACAAAGAAAAGCGATATCACAGGAGTTAAGAGCTTCGCGTCGAGCCTCAACGTCCTTGCGTTTCTCATCCGGCAGTAGCATAAGCTCAATATCCGATCGTTCGGATAGTCTTTCATAAATTCTGAGACCTGTTGTTCCGGCCTTGCCGTCAATAAAAACCTTTTTCATGCCTTAAACCTCTGAATCTGTTAATAGGGTATAATTATACATAAATATACAGAATATGTCAAGAATAATACAAAATATATTCATTCAATATAATACAAATATTCGTGTGGAAAACCGCAATAAACTGGGAATTATGCCGTTGAGAGGCTCGATAATTTGTAAGCACAGAGAAATGAATATTCATTTATATTTTAAACGGGCAAATCGCAGCATTGCATTATAAGCGAATTTAACCTTTATAATTATAACTCAGACCGTGACAAAAAACAACCGTTATTTGTAAAGAAAATGAAATAGTTTGCGTGGGGGTATATTGACGGGCGGGCGATGAATGTCAGCAGAATTTATCTTTTAGCGTAAGCTCCTCCTCTGCAGGGAAAGGCAAGTAAATCAGCCGATAAAAATTCACTCTCCCGTACAAAAACAGGGAGAGTGAATCCTATACATTTATAATATATATAATATAAATTATTAATTGTTTAATTTATATTATCGTTCCGCCGCCGACAACTATGTCTCCGTCATAGAAAACAACTGCCTGGCCGGGAGCAATCGCACGCTGAGGTGTTTCAAAATCGACGCTGACGTTTCCGTTTTCGAGCGGAGTAATCACGGCGTCGGTCTCCTTTTGCCTGTATCTGACCTTTGCCTTGACCTTCATCGGCTCGGTGAGCTTTTCAATCGAAATGAAGTTCAAATCCGTTGCTTCAAGGTGATTAGAGAACAAATCGTCATTTGACCCGAGAACGACCTGATTTTTTGCAAGATCCTTGCTGACAACATAGTACGGCGCTTTCGCCGCAATGCCCAAGCCCTTGCGCTGACCGATCGTGTAGTTGATTATGCCCTTGTGCTTGGCAATAAAATTGCCGTCACGGTCAACAAAATTACCCTCGGTGAACCTGAATCCGCACCAATTCTCAATGAAGTGGGCATAGTCGCCGTCGGGAACGAAGCAAATATCCTGGCTGTCGTGCTTATCTGCGTTGACAAAGCCCTGCGCTTCGGCGATTTCCCTCGCCTCATGCTTGGTCATTCTGCCGAGCGGAAAAAGGATTCTGCTGAGCTGATCCTGCGTGAGTGAATACAAAACGTAGCTTTGATCCTTTGTGTCGTCGGTCGCCTTGCGCAGTATCCAGCGCCCCTTTTTTTCATCGTACTCGTTAATGGCGTAGTGACCCGTTACAACATAATCAAACTGCAATTCCTTTGCTCTGTGCATTAGCTGATCAAACTTGATATATCTGTTGCAGTCGATGCACGGGTTCGGCGTTCTGCCGTTGCGATATGCTTCAACGAAGCGTTCGATAACCTGCAGTTTAAAATTGTCGGTATAATTAAAAACATAATAAGGTATGCCGAGCCTGTTTGCAACGCTCCTTGCGTCCTCAACGTCGTCGAGTGAGCAGCAGGTCTTTTCTTTTTTTATACCGATATCCTCGTTGTTGTAAAGCTTCATCGTAACACCGATCGCTTCATAGCCCTGCTGAGTTATCAGATAAGCAGCGACGGAGCTGTCAACTCCGCCGCTCATGGCAATCATAGCCTTTTTCATGGCTTAGCCCTCTCGGCTGCAGCCCTCGCAGCTTTCGCAGTTGCTTCCGCATTCACTGCCGAATACGTTCGGATCAAGCTCAAGACCGTTCTTGGTGTAATAATCCTTAAGAGCCGCCTTAACAGCCTGCTCGGCAAGCACGGAACAGTGAATCTTTGCCGGCGGAAGCCCGTCAAGAGCTTCAACAACAGCCTTGTTGCTGAGCTTGAGTGCGTCCTCAATCTTCTGACCCTTGATCATCTCGGTTGCAATCGAGCTTGTGGCAATCGCCGAAGCGCAGCCGAACGTGTTGAACTTAACGTCCTCGATTTTACCGTCCTTAATTTTAAGGTACATTTTCATTATATCTCCGCACTTTGCATTGCCGACCTCGCCGACGCCGTCCGCGTCATCCATTTTGCCGAGGTTTCTCGGATGCTGGAAGTGGTCCATTACCTTTTCACTGTACAGCATAGTAGTCCTCTCCTTTCATTATTCGCTCCCAAACGGGGGACATGTCACGGAGCATCGAAACGATTTTCGGAAGCTCCTCGATGATATAATCAATTTCTTCCTCGGTGTTGTATTCGCAGAGAGAAAGACGGAGCGAACCGTGAGCAATCTCGTGAGGCAAACCGAGTGCAAGCAGAACGTGGCTCGGGTCAAGTGAGCCTGAGGTACAAGCCGAACCCGAGGAACCGCAGATTCCTTTGAGATCAAGGTGAAGCAGAAGCGACTCGCCCTCGATACCCTCGAAGCAGAAGCTTACGTTGCCGGGCAGACGGGGCGAACGTCCTCCGTTTACTCTTGAACGGGGAATGATTTCAAGGATAGTATCAATAAGCTTGTCCCTTAATTTACTGACATAGGCAATGTTTTTGTCCATGTCCTCGCAGCATTTTTTGAGCGCCGCCGCCGTTGCAACGATAGCGGGAGTATTTGTTGTGCCGGGGCGCTTGTTTCTTTCCTGAGCACCGCCCTGCATGAAGCCCATGAGGGGAACGCCCTTGCGGCAATAAAGCGCACCGATTCCCTTGGGACCGTGGAATTTATGAGATGAGAACGAGAGCATATCAATGTTTTGTTGCTTAACGTTGATCGGAAGATGACCGACGGCCTGAACAGCGTCGGTGTGGAAATAAACGCCCTTTTCTTTGCAAATTGCGCCGATTTCGGGAATAGGCTGAACCGTTCCGACTTCGTTGTTTGCATACATTATTGTAACAAGGCAGGTGTCGTCTCTGAGAGCTTTTTTAAACTCGTCAAGACGAACGTAGCCGTCCTCATGAACATCAAGGTAGGTTACCTCAAAGCCTTCTTTTTCAAGCTTCATCAGCGTGTGAAGAACGGCATGATGCTCAAACGTTGTTGAAATAATGTGCTTTTTTCCTTTTTTCTCGCCGAGATGTGCGGCATTGGTGATTGCCCAGTTGTCCGCTTCGGTTCCGCCCGAGGTGAAGTAAATCTCGTTCACATCGGCGCCGATAGCGTCGGCAATGTCACGTCTTGCCTGCAAAACTGCGGCGGCAGCCTCCTGACCCATGTGGTGCAGACTTGAAGCGTTACCGTAGTTGTTTTTTAAACAATCTACCATTGCGTCAAGAGCTTCAGGGCAGAGAGCTGTTGTTGCAGCATTGTCTGCATAAACAGTTTTCATAAAAATCGCCTGACTTTCTTTTTGTTTTCTTGGATTTAAACAAAGTTGAAAGCAATGACTAAATCCTGATAATGGTATTTTAACCATTCAAACAAATTATACTATAATATAATCATTTTTGCAACTTTTCTCAGTTAGAATAAACTAACCGGTGCGGGTCAAAAACTGTTAATTTTCACAATTAGTTGTAATAAAAGCGTGAAAAAGCGGAGAAAAGGAGAATCATATATACAATGCGGTTTTGTCGGTACAAGTATGCAAAAGCGCTATACATATTAAACAAAAAATCCGAAATAAAATTATAATCGTGAACAAAATCAATAACATTGTGAACAAAATTAACAAAAACCATTGACAAAGAACAAATGTTCATATATAATGAAATTACGGATTAGCAAAAAGGGAAGCTGATCCGGGAACTTTGAACGTTCATTTCCGAAAAAATGATGCTATGGTAAGTCGTTAACAATGACTGTTGAAGTCTGTTTTTGACTTTATCAACGATTCCGATTTTTATTGTCGGAGCTAATCCTAACGGCGCAAAATGCCGTTGGCAATAAATATCAATATGCGGTTATTTTTAACGACTTTTAAAAATATATTTTAAAAGGATGAAAAAACAATGTTTGTTGATATTACAGAAGAAAATTTTAACGAAACGAAAGAGATATGGGAAAATAACGGAATAAAAACATATGACGTTCCGCTCAGCACGGCAGATTGCCGTGTCGAAGGAAACGACGCAATTATAACACTTCGTCTTCCTCATGAGGATGCCCTTTATACCGATTACGCTTCTATAATGTATTGGAATCAGGGCAGTGACGGAAGTGAAATTGAAGAGTCAAGAGTGGGCTTTTCGGTACCGTCATCATGCGATTTACCGATTGATGTCGACGAATATAATAGTATTGATGCTCACTTCACTTCTACAATTTCCGGAAATACTAAAGGCTTGGCCGAACTTAGAATTCATTGCGAAAATGTGCAGGCTCTTGAGGCACTTATTGTTGCTCCGAAAGCGATTACTTATCTCAGACCTATGTGGTACACGGGTTACGGTGAAGACAATGCCCTCAATCCCGACCGCTTGACCCCCGAAAACACTGTTATAATGGAGGATATGCGTGACGCTCTTGAATATGATAGTTTGCTTGAAGGCGGAGGTCAGATTTTAAACGGAAAGAAGTATCTGTTTACATTTGAGCGCCCGGCTAAAAAGCCGAAAGATGAGCCAAACGATAGAGTTTTTAATTGGGTTAATGCTGACGGTATTTCTTTGTCACCCTCGTATTATGAAATTATTCAAAGGGACGGCACAGAGAACTTCACGAGTGACCCCGATGCATCGGGCGCTTTGCGTTATGACGGTAAGTTTATTTATACAACAAGCGGCTGCATTTACGTTAAGATGAAGCGTATGAACTATCATCTTGATAATGATATCGGATACAGTTTTGATAAAATAAATGATGTTCTTAACGGCATTATCAGTCCGGCAGATTGTACCGGCGCTCTTCAACAAAAGATCAACGGCTTCAATACAGATGAAATGATCAACATAAATCTCCGACGCAACGGACTTTATCTTGTAAGCGGAACGTTGAGTTTTGAGAAATCAAACATCTGTATTATCGGCCATGGCTCGCAGATAAGAGCTTGGAATCCGATTACCGACGGAGACGGAAATTATGTCCTTGTCGGCGGTTCATCTCGCAGCGGTGTTGAAAACGTTGAGATTTGCGACCTATCGTTTAAAGGCTTAGCGAAATACGAGAACGGAGCAGTAGTAAACGGCGGCGAACAATGTATCAAATTTCAAGGCTATGACAACGGTATCTTTTTCCCAATAAATATGACGTTTTTTGAAGTAAATATTGACGGTTTCGGAACCGGTGTTCATATAATAAACAATGCTACATTCAGAGAAACTAACCTGAACCACAGATTTATTGATTGCAACATTTCGAGAACTGTGTTCGGATATAACTTTAAATCCGGCAATCAGATTCTCGTCTCGGGCGGCAGTGTAGACAACTCCTTGTCAACAGACAAGAGACACCATTGCGTATATGTTTCAACCGGTTCAAGCTATATAACCGTTGAAAATTGCGTATTGAAAAATTCAACTGGCGGAGCAATTCATCAGATGGATGCTAATAAATCTTCCAAGATGGAGCATAATCGCTATCGAAATTTGACCATTAACAATTGCTTTGATGGTATTGTTCTCGGAGGTTACTCCTTGGATTCATTAGCAGAGCATATTCGCGGAGAAAATATCGGTAATTTCCTTTACCTTGGTAACTGTGGCGATGTTGTTGTCAGAGATTATGTTGCAAATCAGCTTGAGTCAGCAACAATAACCGTAGGTGCCGGCAGCGAAGCGCATTCTTTTACAAATATATATCATTATACCTTGTTTACAATTAACAGCTGTGTAGATGCACTGGTTGAAGATTCATGGTTTGGCGATGTGCCTTTTTCCGGAGATTTTTCGAGTTGTCCCGGATTTGTCGGAACTGAGAAGATTAAGAAAATGGTTTCACCGGAAGATTATGAAGACGGCTGGGTTGAGGATAATTGTGCTGTTGCAAATGTGGTTTTCCGTAATTGCAGATTTTCACAAAAAAGTAATCAATACTCGGATATAAAGACAAATAGTCAATCATATCAGTGTTTCAAATTGGTGTTTGATAAATGCGAGTTTTCTGTTTACCGAGAAGCTTTTATCGGTCAGGCAGTTTATATTTTTAATAGCAGTAACTATAAACAGTCAACATATGTATTAAGAGACTGTAAGGCATATTACTTTGTTCAAAATTATGACGCACCTGAATTGTTACATAGTGGATTCTTCTTCAATAGAAAAGGAGGATCATTATCTATTGAGGGTACATATGATATGGTTACCTCGTTTGATGCGGCAGGTAAAAAGAGTCAAAATGTGAATGATGATTTAGCATAATTATTATGAGGGAGGATTCCAATGATGAAAAATTTTTGGTTAAAAACAATGGCGAGCATTATTATTATCAGTATGTTATTAAGTGTAAATGTTTATGCTGAAACTTTGGAGAAAATTGATGTTGTCCTCAACAGCGGAGATATTGTTGAAGAGGAACAGTATTATACCGGTCGTAGTGAAGAATTTCACCCCAATTATGACCCGAACTTTAAAGATGTAAACAAGGTTACCTTTAATGCATTTGGTTCTGAGCCGATTATAGTAAAAAAATACGGGTTTGCAGGCTGGTCTGCTCCAGGTAGTGTAAAGGAGATTGTTTTTAACGGAACGGGAGATATTATACTTGGCTCAAATGCGTTCGCTATTACCAATATAACTGAATTGAATCTTCCCTCAAATATTAAGTTTGAAGATGGAGCCGTGGAGATTTTTTCTGGTAGTAAAGTGAAAAATGTTACAATCGGTTGCGCTATGTGTGAGGGCATGTTTGATGAATGTAATTATCTTGAAAATGTAACATTTACATCTGATATAAGAGAAATCCCGAAATTAGCTTTTGATCTTACAGTAGGTTTGAAAAAAATTGAAATTCCTTCCTCAGTTAAGAAAATCGGTGATTCTGCCTTTGAATTGTCTGCTGTTTCGGAAATAAAGTTCAACGAGGGACTTGAAACTATCGGCAATTTAGCTTTTAAGACTTGGGGAAGTTTTGAAAAAATTACATTACCTTCGACAGTTAAATCTATTGGCGAACAATGCTTCAATTCAAATAAACCTTACGATATAGAGCTTAACGATGGCCTTGAACATGTCGGCAAACAAGCTTTTGTAGGCGAATTTGACAGTAAATCTGTCATAATACCTGCTTCCGTAACCGAAATTGGGGAAATGGCTTTTGGCTATAAGTCATATTTTGGCAAAAAAGCCGAAAACTTCACAATTTACGGCTACGGAGGAACGGCAGCGGAGACATACGCAAACGAAAACGGCTTTACGTTCATTTCGCTTGATTCCGAAAGTTCGGTTAAAGACGTAACGTACACTCCGTCATGGAGCAGTGTAAATGATTACAGCTTTTCGGTTGACGGCAGACCCTTGAAGCTTCAAGTTATTGAAGCAACGGGAGCGACAAGAACGTTTTCGAGACACGCAAGCAATGTTGTTATAAAGGCTTATGACGAGCAGGGCAATGAGGTTCACGATACCTCGGCTGATCTCGCATATGAGGTTTGGACGGTTAAGACAAGACTTACACCGAACAGCAGCTTGAAAATTCATGCAAAGTACGACAACGTTTGGGAAGATCAAACGTATGATTTCAGCATATCGACGCTTTATTCGGATACAACACTGAAATCTGCGGAGCTTGCCGAAACGAGCGGCAAAAAAAGCGCCGTTGACTGCAAAATCGTTACCGGCTCTGGTGTAAACAAGGTTCGCATTGAGTACGAGGACGGAATGACAACCACCGTCAATTCGTCAATGGCAGTGCTCGACAAAACAAACATGACATATACCTACAACCTTTCCGTAAAACCGCGCCACATCGGCGAAAACAGCTTCAAGGTCTATATCAAAACCCCGGCCGACGGCTGGAAATATGCAACAACATTGACCTATACGGTTGAGTAAAAAGGGTTGTTAATTAAGGGGAGACTGAGCATGAAAAAATTTTGGCTAAAAACAATGGCGATCGTTATTATTATCAGTATGTTGTTGAGCGTAAATACTTTCGCTCATTCTTTGGAGTATATTGACGTTGTCCTCAACAGCGGAGATGTTGTTGAAGAGGAACAATATTATGTCGGTCGGAGTGAAGAAAATCACCCCAATTATGACCCGAACTTTAAAGATGTAAACAAGGTTACATTTAATGCATTTGGTTCTGAGCCGATTATAGTTAAAAACTCCGGTTTTTCAGGGTGCATTGCTCCTTGTACCGTGAATGAAATTGTATTTAACGGAACAGGTGACATAATACTCGGCTCAAAGGTGTTTGCTATTACCAATATAACCGATTTGAATCTTCCCTCAAATATTAAGTTCGAAGATGGGGCTTGTGATGTTTTTTCTGAAAGTAAAGTGAAAAATGTTACAATCGGTTGCTCTATGTGTGAGAGCATGTTTTATGGATGTAATTATCTTGAAAACGTAACCTTTACAGCAGATAATGATATTAACGAAATTCCGAAAGCTGCTTTTGAACTTACAGTAGGTTTGAAAAAAATTGAAATTCCTTCCTCTGTTAAGAAAATCGGCGATTCAGCCTTTGATTTGTCCACTGTTTCGGAAATAAAGTTCAACGAGGGACTTGAAACTATTGGCAATTTGGCTTTTAATACTTGGGGAAGTTTTGAAAAAATTACATTACCTTCGACAGTTAAATCTATCGGCGAAGAGTGCTTCAATTCATATAAACCTTACTTGATAGAGTTAAACGACGGTCTTGAACGTGTCGGCAAACAAGCTTTTATATGCAAATTTGCCAATCAATCTGTCAAAATACCTGCTTCAGTAACCGAAATCGGAGAAAAAGCCTTTGGTTATTCTGATAGTGGCAAAAAAGCCGAAAACTTCACCATCTACGGCTACAGAGGAACGGCGGCGGAAACATATGCGACCGAAAACGGATTTACATTTGTTCCGCTGGATTTGGTTGAATTTGAACGATTTGAAGATACAACGTCTACCTCGCCTGTATATGATGTTACGGTACATTCAGGAGCAGTAGTGGAAGAACGTCAATATGCAGAGCCGTATGAGGAGTGGTCGGAGGATCATTATTGGATCAACAAACTGACATTTGACGCAAGAGGAGTTGCTCCGATTACAATTAACGATTACGGTTTCGCAGGGGCAAACGGCGCTCCCGGTTATATAAGAACAATTGATTTTATCGGTTCGGGAGATGTTGTTTTTGGCTCACAGGTTTTTAATTTTACGGGAATTGAAAGCTTGACTTTGCCTGCAAATGTAAAATTCAAAGACAATGCAGAAGGTGTTTTTACCTCCTGCCTGAGGCTTAAAACGGCTGACATATACTGCGATGTTGTGCCTAAAATGTTTGATGATTGCAACAGCCTGGAAACAGTGAATTTTAAAGGAAATACAACATCAATTCCGTATGCGGCATTCAGAAATTGTAACATAAAGAGGCTTGATATTCCTTCATCTGTTAAATCTATCGGTGAAGAAGCTTTCTTTGGAAGCTACCAGATGGCAGCAGTAACTCTCCGCAGCGGACTTTCTTCAATCGGCGCGAAAGCCTTTTATGATAATAATTTTAAGTTTGTTATAATTCCCGCTTCAGTAACCTCGATAGGAGAAAAGGCTTTCGGATATATTTCCGATTCTAAGACGATTGACGGCTTTACAATCTACGGCTACAGAGGAACGGCTGCGGAAACGTATGCAAACGAAAACGGCTTTACGTTCATTTCGCTTGATTCCGAAAGTTCGGTTAAGGGCGTGACATATACTCCGTCATGGAGCAGTGTGAATGACTACAGCTTTTCGGTTGACGGCAGACCCTTGAAGCTTCAAGTTATTGAAGCAACGGGAGCGACAAGAACGTTTTCGAGACACGCAAGCAATGTTGTTATAAAGGCTTATGACGAGCAGGGCAATGAGGTTCACGATACCTCGGCTGATCTCGCATATGAGGTTTGGACGGTTAAGACAAGACTTACACCGAACAGCAGCTTGAAAATTCATGCAAAGTACGACAACGTTTGGGAAGATCAAACGTATGATTTCAGCATATCGACGCTTTATTCGGATACAACACTGAAATCTGCGGAGCTTGCCGAAACGAGCGGCAAAAAAAGCGCCGTTGACTGCAAAATCGTTACCGGCTCTGGTGTAAACAAGGTTCGCATTGAGTACGAGGACGGAATGACAACCACCGTCAATTCGTCAATGGCAGTGCTCGACAAAACAAACATGACATATACCTACAACCTTTCCGTAAAACCGCGCCACATCGGCGAAAACAGCTTCAAGGTCTATATCAAAACCCCGGCCGACGGCTGGAAATATGCAACAACGTTGACCTATACGGTTGAGTAAATCAAAGAAAAAGCTATAATTCGCAATCAACTATTTTGATAATTGCGAATTATAGCTTATTTTTTAGACCATCATACTTTATTTGTCAAACGACGGATTGAATGCGTAGAAATTCTTTGAATTGAGCTTATCCGTTGCAATTCTCAAGCCTTCACCGAAGCGCTGGAAATGAACGATTTCTCGTTCGCGCAGGAATTTGATTACATCTCGAACATCGGGATCGTCAACAAGGCGAAGAATGTTGTCATAAGTCAGCCTTGCCTTCTGCTCGGCAGCCATGTTTTCCATGAGGTCGGCAATGGTGTCGCCTGTTGACTGCATTTCTGCGGCGGACCATGGCAAACCGCTTGCCGCTGTCGGATAAACACCTGTTGTGTGATCGACAAAATAGGTGTCAAAGCCACCGCGTTTGATCTCGTCATACGAAAGGTTCCTTGTCAGCTGGTGGACGATCGCTCCGATCATTTCAAGGTGCCCGAGCTCCTCGGTGCCAATGTCCGTCAGCAATCCTTTAAGCTCGGGATAGGGCATAGCAAAACGCTGACTGAGATATCTCAGCGAAGCTCCCAACTCGCCGTCCGGACCGCCGTATTGCGAAATTATAATGCTTGCGTATTTGGCGTTGGGTGTGGCAATTTTGACAGGATATTGCAATTTCTTTTCATAAACAAACATCAGTTGTTACCCCCTAAGTCCCACGGCCACGGATTTTTGAGCCATGATACGCCGGGGTCTGAATTTGAGTAAAGCGGCCCGCAGGTTTCTTCATATTCGGCAACGAGCTTTTCGTTTTTTTCTTCATACTTTTTGAATAGTGCCAATGCGCTGATGTCGTCCGGGTGAGTGTCAAGATAGAGGTGCAGTTCCCACATGGCAAACTGAACGGCATCGATTTGCTGCGAAAGCAATGCTTTTGTCATCTCATACCACGACCCTTGAAGGGCTTGTCGAGTACGGGGAAAAGTGTACCTGCTCTGAGAGCTTTCATCTCATCATAAACGGTCGCGTCAGTTTGAAACGGAACGTATGCCATTGTTGCAACAGGGTTTTCGGGTAAAGCCGATGTGAAACCCGTTTGCATTGGCGATGAAAGACTCTTTGCAAATCCCATGGGCGCCATAGCGGAGCGTTCATATGGATAGTTGTTCAATTTAGTTAACTCCTTTTACCCGACGAATATATTCTGCCGGGTTGTTTTTTGGCTTTTGCCTATTAACAGAATATGCCGAGCCGCAAACTGTGGCACAAAAAACCGCTTCCGTTATCGGAGGCGGTTGAGCTTTTTGTTTTGTTCAATTTTAGTTCAAGCGATTATACTATAAAATGTTCGCCGACTTGGAAAACGAAGTCGCCACTTTTGAGGAGAGACACAAGCTCGTGCTCGTTTTCGGGGAGGTACGGTGCTCTTGTGGCACAAAGATTATCATGGCCGATGTGGTGATAATCCGTTCCTGCCGTGGCGATTTTGCCGTGTTCTCTTGCATATTTTTCTGCGAGGGCAACCCTCGAGTTGTGATTGGGATGCATGTTGAAAACCTCAACGCCGTCAAGATAGTTTTCGAAACCGAGCTTCATTCCGTCTCTGAACGGATGAGCCTGTAAAAGAAACATATCATTTGTCTTAAAGTTTTCGACAAAATTTTCAAGCGTTCCCGTCATATAGGAATACATCTCCTCAAGCTGCGAAAGCTCAAAGTCGAAAAGAAGATAGTCATTATCGTTTTGGCTCGGAAATCTCAGCTCTGCGCCGAGATAAACCTTCATGCCGAGCTTGTCGCCTGTTTCAAGTGCTTTGAGATAATCAGAGCGGTAAATATCAAGAAAATCGGGTATTTCGGGTCTTGGGAAAAAATGATTTGTTATGGCAATTCCGTCATAGCCGGCATTATGAAAAATCGTGACAACATCCTCGGGCTTTACCTGCGAGCAACGGCTGGCAGGGGAGGTATGTGCATGAAGCTCAAGCCTGTAGGGATAGGCCTCTTTGATTTGTTTTTCCGCATCTTCTTTAAACATAGTTATCGCTCCTCAGATTTCATTGATCATCATTTTATAAACCGTCTCGCCGATCTCATTTGTTTTGAGGTCGGAAAAATTTTCATAGGGAATCACTTCGAGAATTTTCAGATAGACATCTGAATGACGCCGAAACATATTTTTGTTAGCTTCTCTCGTATTTTTCACAACAGAAACCACAATCGGGACTTTCGCTTTCTTGGCAATTTTAAACGCGCCGTTTCTGAACGGGAGCAACGTGCCCGGCTTTTTATTTACGTAGCCCTCGGGGTAAATTCCCATTGCACACACGCCGTTTTTGATATTGTCCGCCGCTCGGTTTATTGCCTTGACCGCCTCACGGTTATTCTCTCTGTCAAGACCGATACATCCGGATTTTGCAAGATATTTTCCTGCGGCAAATATACCGAAAATCTCCTTTTTGGCAACAAAGGCAAGGTTTTTATCAGCCAAAGCCGTTATTGTAATCATCGGGTCAAATGTTGAAATATGATTGCAGACGAGCAAAAACTGTCCGTCGTTCGGAACAAGCTCCTTGCCTTCGACATGAACGTGAACCTTTGCGGTTTTAAGGAAAAGATTGATGCTTGAGAGCATGAATCTTCGGTATGAATTGTGAATGTTGCTGGTGTAGACCTTATCCGTTGTGAAAGAATAAAGGCAGAAAATGCCGAGATGAAGCAATAAAAAGCAAACATAAATCAAAGGAAACAGCAAGAGCGGTTTCCAAATATCTCCGAAGCCTTTAACAAATCCCTTGAAATACGTTATGAGAAAATCCACAAGTGCGCTGAGCACAGCATATACCAAAGCCATAATAACTCCTCATTTGTGCGATGTTGTCTTAAAGTGAAATCACGGTTAGTTTTTGCTGATTTGCAGGACGTTATTCTTCTTTATCAAACGAGCCCGTATAAAGCTGATAATATCTGCCCTGAGCGGCGATAAGATCGTCATGGTTGCCTCGCTCGATTATCCGTCCGTGTTCAAGTACCATTATAACATCTGAATTCTGAATTGTCGAGAGCCTGTGAGCAATAACAAATACGGTTCTGCCCTTCATCAGAGCGTCCATGCCCTTTTGAACGATTGCTTCGGTTCTTGTATCAATTGAAGACGTAGCCTCATCGAGAATCATAACGGGAGGATCTGCAACTGCGGCCCTCGCGATTGCAATAAGCTGGCGCTGACCCTGTGAAAGATTTCCGCCGTTGGCTGTCAGCATGGTGTTGTAGCCGTCGGGAAGCATACGAATGAATTCGTCAGCATTGGCGAGCTTTGCCGCCGCAATACATTCACCGTCTGTTGCGTCAAGCTTGCCGTAACGGATATTTTCCATAACCGTGCCGGTGAAAAGATTGGTTTCCTGAAGAACGATTCCGAGCGAATGACGAAGATCGTCTTTTTTAATTTTATTGATGTTAATTCCGTCATAACGTATTTTGCCGTCGGCAACGTCATAGAAACGGTTGATAAGGTTCGTTATAGTTGTTTTGCCTGCACCCGTTGCACCGACAAAGGCGACCTTCTGACCCGGTTCGGCGAAGAGCGAAATATCATGGAGAACAATTTTATTCGGGTCATAGCCGAAGTCCATATGCTCCATGCGAACGTCGCCCATGAGCTTGGTATAGGTTACGCTTCCGTCCTCGTGGGGGTGTTTCCATGCCCATGTTCCCGTGCGTTCCTTACACTCAATGAGTTTGCCGTCAATCTCTTTTGCATTGACGAGTGTAACATAGCCGTCGTCAACCTCTGGCTTTTCGTCCATGAGGTCAAATATTCTGTCCGCACCCGCAAGAGCCATAACGATGCTGTTGATGTGCTGGGAAATCTGGCTGATGTTGTTCGTAAACTGTCTTGTCATGTTCAGGAAAGGAACAACAACGGCAATGCCGAGAACCTGACCCGAGAATGAAAGATTGTGAGTATTCGGCGAGAGAATAAGAAGTCCGCCGATGAAAGCGATGCAAACATAGAGAATATTACCTATATTGCCCATGATAGGCATAAGAATATTTGCGAAGCTGTTAGCCTTTGAGGCTTCTTTAAAAAGCTCGCCGTTTATTCTGTCAAAATCCTTGCAGCTCTCCTGCTCGTGGTTAAAGACCTTGACGACCTTCTGTCCGCTCATCATTTCCTCGATGAAGCCCTCTGTTTTGCCGAGAGCCTTCTGCTGACGGACGAAGAATTTTGCCGAATTGCCGCCGACAATTTTAACGACTATCATCATCAGTCCTACTGCACCGAAAACAATAAGGGTCATCCAAACGCTCAGATAAAGCATGTAAGCTACAAGAATGATAATTGTCAGTGCCGACTGAATGAGAGCCGGCATCGCCTGCGAAACAAGCTGTCGAAGGGTGTCAATGTCGTTCGTGTAGTAGGACATTATATCGCCATGCGGATGTGTATCGAAGTATTTTATCGGTAGCTTTTCCATCTTACGGAACATTGTCTTACGGGTTTTGTTGAGAAAGCCCTGCGTAACAATTGCCATTATTCTTGCATGGAAGAAAGAAGCTGCAACGCCCACAAGATAAATGCAGCCCATTGTCGCAATGATTTTGACGATATTCGGCAGTGCCGCATCCCACCCCGTTTTTATTCCTTTTTCTATCTCAACAATGAAGTTGTTAAGAAACAGATTTGAAGTAGTTGAAGCAAGCGTGGAAAGAATTATGCAAACAACAACCGCGATGAGCGTGGATTTGTACTCGCTGAAAAGCATTTTCAGAAGTCTTTTAAACGTTCCTTTTTTTGCTCCGGATTTCATTCCCATCATCGGAGCTTTTTTTCCTTTCGGCATCGGATTACTCATCAAAATCACCTGCCTTTGTCTGAGATTCAAATACCTCACGGTAAATTTCGTTGTTCTCCATAAGTTCGTCGTGAGTGCCGATTCCGTTAATCTCACCGTTGTTGAGGACGATTATTTTGTCGGCATCCTGAACGGAAGAAATACGCTGTGCGATAATGAGCTTTGTTGTGTCGGGAATTTCTTCACGGAAAGCCTTTCTTATCATTGCATCGGTTTTTGTATCAACTGCGCTTGTGGAGTCGTCGAGAATTAGGATTTTCGGCTTTTTGAGCAAGGCTCTTGCAATACAAAGCCTCTGCTTCTGTCCGCCGGAAACATTTGCGCCGCCGCGCTCGATGTGGGTGTCGTACTTGTCGGGCATCTGCTCAATAAATTCATCCGCCTGAGCGAGCTTGCAGACTCTTATTATATCCTCGTCGGTTGCGTTTTTATCGCCCCAGCGAAGATTTTCTTTTATCGTTCCTGAGAAAAGAACATTCTTCTGAAGCACAACGGAAACCGCATCACGCAGAGTCTTGATGTCATATTTTCTGACATCAATTCCGCCGACCTTAACGCTTCCTTTTGTAACGTCGTAAAGTCTCGGAATGAGCTGGATAAGCGTTGATTTACTGCTTCCCGTTCCGCCGATTATGCCTATCGTTTCTCCTGAGTTGATGTGGAAGCTTATATTTCGCAGAGTATTGACCTCCTGCTTTTTTGAATAAGCGAAATCAACATTTTCAAAGTCAATCGATCCGTCCTCAACCTTGCGAACGGCATTCGTCGGATTTTTGATCGTGCTGCCTTCTTCAAGAACCTCAACGATACGGCCCGCCGAAGCGAATGACATGGAAATCATAACAAGCGTCATGGAAACCATGAGAAGGCTCATCAGAACCTGCATACCGTAGGTTAAAATTGACGAAAGACCGCCGACCTGAAGCTCAGTGCCGCCCGATGTAACAATTATCTTCGCTCCGAAATAGAATACTATAAGCATGATAACGTAAATTGCGGCGCTGACAAGGGGATTGGTGAGAGCCATAAGCTTCTCGGCTTTAGTAAAGTCGTTACATACATTGTCGGAAGCGACAGAAAACTTCTGATTTTCAAAATCCTCACGAACGAAGGACTTGACCGCTCTGATACCTGCGACGTTTTCCTGAACGGAATTATTCATCGCATCGTAACGCTTGAATATTCGCTTGAAAAGCGGCATTACCATCTTTATCATCAGCACGAGTCCGATTGCAAGGAACGGAATAAGAGCAACGAATGCTGTTGTCAATCTCGGGCTGAGCTTGATTGTCATAACAATTGAGAAAACAAGCATCAACGGGCTTCTTATTGCCGTTCTTATTATCATCATGTATGAGTTCTGAACGTTTGTTACATCGGTCGTGAGTCTTGTAACGAGGCTTGACGCCGAAAATTTGTCAATGTTTGAAAATGAATAGTTCTGAACCGCATAGAAAAGATCGTGACGGAGATTTTTTGCAAATCCGCACGAGGCTACGGCGCAGAAATGTCCTGCAAGTGCGCCGCACATAAGCGAGCAAATTGCGAGAATCACAAGCTTGATACCGTATTGAGTTATTACATCCATGCCGCGCCCTGCTTCAATGCTGTCAATGAGCTGAGCCGTTATAAAAGGTATAAAGCACTCGATAACGACTTCGCCCGTGATAAACAGAGGACTGAGCAGAGACGGCAGCTTGTATTCACGGATACATTGCATAAGTCTTTTTACCATATGCATATCAACATTCCTCCTTTTCCTTTAAATGATAGTTTTTGAGATTTTGTTTCATTCTTTTGAGATAATCATACAAGGCTTCCTTTTCCTCGGGGCTGAATCCGTCGGTCAGAATACCTTCAACGAGGGCCATATCCTCAGCCATAAGGTGTGATACAGCCTTGGATTTATCCGTCATGACGATTTTTTTCAGACGTGCGTCACAGCTTACCGACTGCCTTTCCACAAGACCCTTTTGCTCCATAAGATTTATCACCTTTGAAGCGGTCGAGCGTGTTATCCCGAAGGCCTTTTCAATGTCCTTTTGAAAAACATCATGGCCGCTGTTCTCGGCAAGATAACCGATTATACAGCCGTTTGTGCCTGTCATGGATTCAATTTTCTTTTTATTCGGCAGGTTTTCGATAAATCTGTAAATAATATGCGAAAGTGACCGCAGCTCGTTGTGAACTGTCTCTTCCATAATATTCACTCCCTTTTATATTTGTACGACATTCAACATTATAGTTTACTGTTCAACAATTGTCAATAATTCCGCCTGTTAACAATTTATGAATTTTTGAGTAATGTTTCCGAATGAAAATTAAAAATCACCCGAAAAGGAAGGGGGGATAAAACCTTTTCGAGTGATTATGAGTTCTGCCTTTGCCGTCACGCAATTCCGATATTTCGGAGCCGGTAATTACCGGGGTGCAATCCGCATGGCGGTTAAATCGGGCATAGAGAAATTCAATATTAACGGCTCGCAAAAGCCGATGCTATTAAAACTTTCTTGAAATAGCGCCTGCTGTCAAGAGCTTTAAGATAGCACGGAATGAAAACTTCTTTTCATTTGCGATCTCGTTTAATATTTTTTCCTCTGCGACATAGTACATGTTGTTTGTCATAAGTCATTCATTCCTTTCTTTTCTTTTTGTGACTACATTATAGCACCAAAGTATCTACTTGTCAAGCGTTTTGCACAAATAATTTGTGCTCAATTTGTGCATTTTTACTCAACTAAAATTGTGCTATGTGCATAATTACCTAATGGGAACATATTAAGTCGTGCCAAAAAGTGTGTTTTTGACGTTTTACACAAGCTTACGCTGAAAATATAATGCAATGGACTGCTTGACACCGTTTACTGTTGTTTTGACTTTTAAAACGATATGTAGTATTGACAATTTTTTGTCATTATGCTAAAATCTACACTGTATTTTTAGGAGGTATTGCATAATCATGTGGTGGAAAATTTTATTGGCTTTGTTGGCTCTTTTTATTGTTGTAACTCTTATAAGGGCAATTTTTCACAAGCCGAAAAAGTTTGAAGGGGTTAAAATCGAGGATGCCGACATCGACGTGGATAAGGTTGCCGAGCATCTTTCAAAAGCAATTCAGTGTAAAACAATTTCAAGAAGCAATCCCGATGAGATAGACTGGTCGGAGTTTGAAAAATTTCATGCTTTTCTTGATGAAGCCTATCCGCTTATAAAGCAGAATACGGTTAAGGAAAATGTCTCAAAGGCGAGCCTTATATATCGCTGGAAGGGCAAAAATCCGGATCTTGAGCCGATGGCGCTGCTTTCGCATCAGGATGTTGTCCCTGTTGCCGAGGGCACGGAGAACGACTGGACGCATGATGCTTTCAGCGGCTATAACGACGGTGAAATAATCTGGGGCAGAGGCGCTCTTGACATGAAAAATCATCTTATCTGCGTTATGGAGGCGGTTGAATCCCTTATGGAGGAGGGATTCCAACCGGAAAGAGACGTTTATCTCTGCTTCGGCCACAATGAGGAGATCGTTTGCTCCAAGGAATCGGGCGCGGATGAGATCGTTAAGGTTCTCCGTTCAAGAGGAATTCATCTTGACAGTGTTCTCGATGAGGGAAGCGCACTTCTTCGTCTTGACGTCAAGGGACTTATTCATACATATATTGCTGCGGTCGGCGTTGCCGAAAAAGGCTATGCGGATATGAAGCTCACCGTTCATGATAAGGGCGGTCACACTTCGGCAGCTCCAAAGCACAGCGGTATGGCGAAGCTTGCCAATACAATTAAGGACGTTGAAAGGCATCAGTTTAAGTCGCATATGCTCCCGTTCCTTACAGAGCTTTTTGATACGGTCGGCAGAAAGGCAACCTATCTCGGCAGAATTGTAATGTGCAATGTATGGCTTCTCAAGCCGATTATTAAGCTTGTGCTTAAAGCAATTCCCGAATCTGCAAGTATGGTCAGAACGATTCAGAGTATCTCAATGTGTGAGGGAAGTCCCGAGCCGAATGTTTTGCCGCAGAGACCGAGCATCACGGTCAATTTCAGACCTCTCCCGGGCGATACGGTTGACGATGTTGAAAAGCACATTCGCAAGGCTGTTCGCTATAAAGATCTTGAGGTTGAGCGTCTTTACAGCAAGGAAGCAACTAAGTTTTCACCGACGGATTCCAGGGCATTCAATGCGATAAGAAAGGTTGAAGAAGGCCTTCACCCCAATGATGTTGCCGTTGCTCCCTACCTTGTAATGGGTGGCACGGATTCCTACCGTTACGGAGAGATTTGTGACAACATCCTTCGTTATGCTCCGTTCAATGTTTCCGTTGAACTTTTCCTTACAACGCACGCAACCAACGAGCGTTGCCCGATCTCGGCGCTCAAAGAAAGTGTAGTTTTCTTCAGAGAGTATATCAAAGAAGTATCCAAGAAAGACTAAAAAAAGGCTTCTTTCGGCGCAGAAAACGTTTTTTTGCCCACTCGCAGTGCAAAAGCACAGCATCGGGACAAAGAAAACGCTTTCTGCATCCGAAATAAACCGTTTTATTTTTAGCGGTTTCTTTTGCACAGAAAACTTTTTTTGCCCACTCTCAGTAATTTATTACAGCATCGGGACAAAGAAAACGCTTTCTGCATCCGAAATAGACCGTTTTTATTTTTTAGCGGTTTCTTTTGCACAGGAAACGTTTTTGCCCACTCGCAGTAATTTATTACAGCATCGGGACAAAGAAAACGCTTTCTGCATCCGAAATAAACCGTTTTTATTT